>Ga0210059_1000891_pt1 | contig 42263 bp, 37 predicted proteins | sample Ectturendosymbi2_FD_188042 | JGI IMG/M metagenome (GOLD analysis project Ga0210059, IMG submission 188042) | Ecteinascidia turbinata endosymbiont from Florida, USA - Sample 2 (SPAdes) (version 2) | ecosystem: Host-associated > Tunicates > Ascidians > Unclassified | place: Key West, Florida... | reverse complement strand
GGTTCAAAAGTTGTGATGTAAGTTAGTAAAAATATTTGACTAATTAGCTAATTAATTAATTTGTTTATTTTAGATCATAAGTTTTGAACCAGAAACGCTAGAAAGTCGATCAAAGGCTCAAAAGACTTGGACTCAAGCCTAGTTTCCAATGAAAATTTCAGCGAAACACTTTGGCCTAGCGGTTGGACCCTAGGCCAGGCGACATGAGCCAAAATGGCACTAAAACTACTTCACTTATGATGTCAGTCACACAAAATCCGCAACCCCCAACCAAAAATTTTATTTAGAGTGCAATCTACTAGACTGGCCAATCCGTTTGAGCCCTTGAACAGCTTTCTAGCGCAATTGGCGGAGGAGCTAGGGCATTGGTAAAGCAACCGAAAACTGCTGTTTTTTAGGCCGAAATCGAAGTACGAATATATCGTAGACTGGTTCTCAAAGTGTTAATAGATGTGATTCTGCGATTCTATTACCTTAGAGGGTACAATTATCGTTTTTATTGCTTTATGGTAGAATGTTTGGTTCAGTTATTATGTAAAGTGTTTTTTTGCACAAAAAGTTTTTTTTGAGGTGAAGTTAATGATTATATAAATTATGGCAGTTAGTTTGCTCTTTGTCTTCCATGAATTGTAAGCTTTTTATTTCTTTGTGTACGTTCATTTAAATGCTATTATTTTAAAGGTCAAGTCTACTCATATTTCACCAGAATATTCCACCTCAACCATTTAATTTGAGATTTGCAATCCAACTGTTCTATTTCTGAGTGGTTGCCCATTCTTGTATTTCTTATGAAAATTATAAAATCTGTCACACTTCAAGCTAAACCATACTGTGATTGTGTGTATGATGCTTATTTTGGCAGTAAAGTGCCTAGCATATATTCGTGTTCTAAGTAATTGCAATAAAAAATTTGGCATTTTTTGCATTTTGATGTATGTTTTATTGTAGAAAACATTAATAATGTTCTTTAGGATTTGGTATTTAAGTAATCTATAGTTTTATGCATCTTCAAGAAGTTCATGATTTAACAAGTTCTTTTTTAATTGAGATAGGTATAACTATCACATAATGACAAACACAATATTTGAACCTGAGCCATTTTGCATGTGGTGACAGATAGGTATTTTAACAAATCTTCGTAAAGAAACATTGACATAGTCTGTGAAACTGACAAGTGAAGCTGTTGAGCTATTGCCTATAGCAGTTTTGTGACCACAAGAAAAAAATTCAGTGACACAACTTCTTGGTTTGTGTTACTTCTAGTTCTGCTTGTGTAGGTCAGTGGTTTTCAACCTTTTTCATGCAGCGACCCATTTTGCAACCCAATTTAACCTAACAACCCCCTTTCCAGTCAAGCATATGTGATGTGGTTGTGTTTGCACAATAGAAAATCACATTGACTAAAAAATAACATATGATATCACTATGTTGAACAAAGACTCATTTATTCTGCCAAGCTTTTTAATATATTTGTTGTTTTGAGAGCAGTCATCTTTGGACTTAACCTGTGCTTCTTGCTAAGGCAGTTGAGGTTATTGTTTTTTGTTATTGCACAAAGGGTGTTACTGTAAGTCTCTTTGTGACAACTGTTATGTGTGCTAATGCTGGTTCAACACACTACTAAAACTAAAGTGGCCTCAGAATAGGAAGTTGAGTTTTATACCACTGAGCTATTGCATCCATTGTATGAACTTATGCTGTGCTTGCTTGGATTTATGAGTGTTTCAATATTAGGGGTAACCTGGTTGCATATCTGAATATGGATGTTTCTTATGGTTTTAAAGTGCATTTTTATAGATTTTTTGTTTACATTTGAAGGAAATGATGAACAAGTGTTAATACATGATGTTACAACAAGGCAATTGCTCAATGTTTCCCTGAGAGATGATGCTATATATTCTATTTCATCCCATCCCAATGATGCGAATGTGTTTGCTACTGCTTCTGAAGATGGAAAAATACATATGACTGATCTAAGGTTGGAAAAGTTTGATATGAAAATGATTGTGTTTTGTAGATATACTCAGCAATCAATAGAATCCAACTTCCAGTTATTGATGAAAAAAATTGAAGATGTAATGTAATTTAAAGTAGAGGTCACGAGAAGGCTGTACTCTAAAACAGGGTCTCAAACACACAGCCCGTGGTGGGCCACGTGTGGCCCGCAAGAACATTTTGTGTAGCCCGTGATGCTTTTTTTGGATTTTCAATCAACATTTGCCTTATTTAATTTATTCTCAGGTGCTTAAAAGTTCTCGGCTAGAGTAAACAAGTTCCTTTTAAACAAAAATAGAGATGGCTAGAAATGATTTCCCTATAACTCATTAACTCATACCTTTTGCAGGAAATAAGATGAAAAGCTGTTTCTAACAGGTTCAGGTACCGCCATTGTTGCGTCAGCGTCATAATGTGACCCTCAGGTTACTTTATAAGTCCACATTTGGCCCTCGGAGCAGTTTGAGATTTAGACCCCTGCTCTAGAGTCAATGGTGTTTATCAATCTATACCAGACTTGCACAACATACAGCCCATGGGCCACATGTAGCCCACGATAGCTTTTGCAATTCCAGAATATGTTGCAACAGCTCGACTGTGGATAATTAATTGTCATTCCAGAATTTCTTTCAAACTACAACAAAATCAAATATTTTGTTGGTGAATATGTAGAAAGGGTAATGCACAATTGTTGAAAAAACTGACAAATACTTTATCTCATTGGGTAAGTTATATGATTAATTGGCAAGATTGCACCAAAAATGCATCTGTCACAATGAAGTCTGACAGTTAGTAAGTAAATATACAGTTACAAATTCCAAATGCAACAAAATTGGCTAATCGCATATCAATTTTGTCAGACATATTTATGCAATTATCTGATGCATCTTCCATGTGCAAGACAAGGATGCTTGTTATGACACAGGTGCAGGTCAGCCAGTGTAGAAGGAGCTTTGAAAGATAGCATTAGGTCAAAGTCTTCGAAATGAAGCAAAGTGGTAAAAAGACTTTTCTCCTCTGCTGAAAAGTTCAGGCCCAAATATAATATAACAAAGGCCAGCATGTGCACTGCATCTGCAACAGTGACTTTATTGGTGCAGACTGGTCAGAATAGTAACCAACGTGCTGTATGTGTAGGTGATTACAAAAGTTGTACATGCCTGTGTAGAATTAATGAATCAGTGCCATTGTCACAGAACTTAAAAGAGAGATAGTGATTTACTTTGTGTCTGCATGCTGCAACCAATAGAGAGTGTTAAAGGAAACACTGCTGGATCCTATCATAATCATTTAACTGTGGGTTAATTGTTCTTTGTGGCAAAATTACTGATCAGGGGTCGGCAACCTTTCCCTTGTCGCAGGCCCAAAACAAATTCTGTAGGTGTAGGGTATGGCAGGCTGTACTAATTTTCTACCAACAATTCCATTCCTTTTCTATTTATGATGTTGCTAAAACTTGAGAATTGATGAAATTTGAATCAGATTAAACTCCTGATTTCTGCAGTTCATAGCGAAGACCCAAAATATGAAATACAGCACAATTGTAGCACGGTGCAGTTTCTCAAAAGAAGTCCCCCCTTAGTGTGCATGCAATACAGGAAGCTGCAAGGAGGGCAGATTCATAAAATATAACATAGCCTAATACCAGTAGACCGGCCATAAAGTTACTGTACTACAATTTGCAAAGGGGCTATGGGCTGGATGATGTTGTTTGGCAGGCCGTAGGTTGCCGACCCCTGTTATAGATTATATCCCGTATGATTTATGGAAATGTTTTTAAAACTGATGCATGTGTATTTCAACTGGCTAAAGCAGGTTATCGGTCAAAACTTATACTATATCGTAGTTGCCTTTGTGTGAGTTGCTTAAGCAGTGTGCAATCGCTAAATTGCTGATGTTACATGGGAAAGTCGACCGTGGCTTTTATTGATCTAAAAAGAAACTCTAAAATTCAGCTGAAACCAAGTATATATCAGATTGTTGGTAAAACACACTTTTTGTTTTCAGAAACACTTCCTATTCTCTCTTTAGAAACACGTTTTTGTACAATTACTCCAGACATTTAAAAAGTGCTTGTGTTCGATGCTGCCAAATGCCCACAGTACTTGGAGAGGAAACTTAATTTTTATTGTAAAGATTGTTTGGCAGTAATTGACACAGCTTGTAATAATGTGGTTCACACTACAGTTATGCTAATGCTCGTCAATGCAAGGTAAAAATTTTTACCTGGTAAGTGCAGGCCTCCATTCAAAAACTATTGATGTTCTGCAAGTTGCTTAGATAGAGTGGAATAGTGTTGAGCGGTATGTGGCAAATGTTAAAAACGTCCAAAGTTTTCACTTTTCAGTTGAGCTTAATACGGATTAGAACTACGCAAAGTTTTTTTAACCTTCTCCACAAATAATTTTACCCATCTGTGCAAAATATCTCAAATAGTCCAACTGGATTTGTACGTAATGCACTTAAAACTAAATAGAAAATAGCAAATTTATTTTGTTGGAGATATGTTAGCAATTGCTAGTACGTAGCATATCCCGTCGTGGTATGACGTTGAGTTGTCGCGCATGCGAATGAAGTGCGAACGCAAGCACTGTACACATACGCAAAAATTCATGAAGTATGTGCTAACAATGACAAGAACACATACTGTATACAATGACGTTAAGGCAGCAGGGATTTGTTTAAGATGATACCGAGGTTGCCTGTGCCTCAGCCCATGCACTTCACACTCCCATTTTGTTCGTTTTTTTCTCTGAGACATTTCGGTCATTTTTTGCTGAGACAAATTGGTCACTGAAACATTCAGTCATTTGTCTTACAGTTGTAAAACTCGCCGTAACAATGTTCATTAACCAATATTTTCAGACATTCTGACCGAAATGATTAACTTTTTTTCGGTCATTTCAAAAACATTTCGGTCTATGACCGAAAAATGACTGAAGAAAAACCAGCTCTCCGTGAAAGTTTTCCGATGCGATGCTGTTATTATACCTTTTGTATCAAATTCGTTCCAAAAAATGTTTTTAGGTTTACGCTTAAGTAGATATCAAATGTGCAAAAATTCTATAGTAGACACAAAATTTTGGAAAATATGTGTGTTGTCAGTCACTGATACAGTCAATGAAGAAGTTTGGACACAAATTTTTCAAGAGCACTCTTCTTTCTTGAAAAAAAACATTAATTTGAAAGAGTTGTGTCCGGCGTGATGTTATCTGGTGAAAACCGGACCAGTACAGTTTTTTGTACTTTGAAGCAATTTGCTTGCAACATTTTAAGACACTTACGACCACTTTTTTGAGATCACCCTGCTAGGAGTTCGCTTCATTGGTACGATTCGGCCAAGTTGTAGACTGACGTGTTGGTGCAAGACTTACTGGCGATACAACAGGTTGCTTTTTTTGTTTGTAGACAACCTTCACAGTCGGATACCGTGTGTTTATGTAGCTTTTTGTCTGCTTTTCATGGGGTCGCATTCAACCCAGCCGAACCTAACTACATTGCAACTGCTCATTCGAGACAAGGCGCTGGATTATGGGATGTAAGAAAGCCGAAAAGGTACTGCGACTTTTTCCAGTAAAGTATTGTACAAGTCAAGAGTTTTATGAAGCGGCATTCGATGACTTGCCTAGACCGAAAAGATCAGCCGGGATAACCTTAAATCTCTTTATGAATAGTGTAATTTCGGCATCAAAAGCTACACCTGCTGTCATTGCTAATGCGTCAAATTAAAATGCCGCTTGCTCATTTTTGGAGGTTACAAGCCTGATTGTTTTGCGTTTTGGTTTTTATTTTTTGTTATTGCGCGTTCGGAAAGTTGTGTCAAAATTGCTGTCATTTTTTGGCATTTACATGGGGTTTTTTAATCGCAAAATGTTCAAATGATAATTGTACAACTGTGCACGGATTGTGTTGTCTTTTTGTCTATTAGGGATGCATACAGCATCGACTTTAATTTTTCCTGTGGTTTCACTTTTTCTAGAGTTTCCGTGGTTTGTACAACTACAACAGGAGTCCGATCTGCTGTGTAGCATATGGATTGTTATCGTTAAGAGTGTGTAAATGTAGGTTGTAGCTAGTTTGTTCAACAAATTTTTCAAATTCATTTTAGCGCATGGCGATCCTGACGAGTTTGTAAGCCAGTGTTATATAATACCAAACTTAATTGGTAATCACTGAAATTTCCTGATCGATTTTATTTTGCAGCCTTTTGCTTCGATATGGCGATCCTTGCAATAACGACAGTGCAATGAGCGTGTGCTTTAATGACATTGGAAGCGAACTGTTTGTTTTGAGGCGGAGAAGCTCACCCATCTTATACAAGACTGACGATCCAGTATGTATAGATGTCATGAAAATACCAGAAGCATTTTTATTCGTATTCCTCATGTTCAGGTTTGCTCATAGGTCCCTCGTGCTGTTTTTAAGCAGTCCAAATACGTGAACTCATGCACCATGAAAAGTGGATGCTTCGCAGGAGAAAACAATGAGGTACGTGGCCAAGACTTGACATCGTGTTGTTTCGCCGTCGACGTCCAAGCGTTTTTGTCCGCCCCGTCAACTTCCGGGTGTAAATGCATTGCTTTGACGTCAACTTGAATTATATCATAAGACCGCCAAGATCTGTGGATGATATTTAAAAAACTTGTTTAATGACTCCGGGACCACAGGGAAGGTTCTTGAGTTGAATACGAAAGCAAATATGTTGTAACCATTTAACTGGCTTTGCCACCCCCCAAGCTTCGTGCTACAAAATGATGCAAGGGTGAAAACAATGAAATGTGCACTCTTACCACAGTCAATTTGGATCAGTTGCGCTGCTCAGATGTCAAACCAATGGTTAAAGTCTGGTGTTCGAAAAGCCCACAAAACTGTGGAGTGAAACGCTGGGTTCGAAATGCGGATTTGGCGAAAAAATTCATGCTTTTTAACCTTTTTTAAACTCCCAACGCTTGCTTCAATAGTTTTAAGAAGCTCTAATATTTTTACGAACGCCTTCAGCAATGATTTAATCGTCTAGTTCAGTGGTAACCAATCTTTTTGTATCCGCGTCCCGGTCAGCGTTTGACAATTTTACCGCGGCACGTTCTTCAGACGTTTTCCGTTTCCCTGTTGGAACTTCGTTTGGTTTTGTTGTCGGGATAGAAAGGCCGTTGGTGTGTATTATTTGAGTATTCGTGGGTAAACAGAAAAACATATTTATTGCTGCGTACGCTCTTGCTCCAAGCAAATCTAACGTCGACATTAATTTCAGCTGGCGCTTTGTTGTATATTTAATACAGGCTACGAAACTATCTATTTTGCGATGACATTATGATAACATCTCTGGTGAGCTTCTTGCATTTACAAACAGAAAAACCAGACACTTGTGAAAATTTAGCGCTTTAATGAGGTTTGTCATCGAAGGTACCGTGAAATCTCTCGCATTGACAACTTCAGAGAATTTTAGCTGTTTACTTTCAAACGCTGGCAGTTTGTCCATGTTTTCCAACTCTGACAGTTTGCATTATTGTGTGGTAGACTACGAGCAGCTGCGTGCTGATTTTACCATTTATTGATGCTTTTAATATTTTCTGTCTCAGTATGTCGTATCAGGATCAGATGATTTTAATGTGTATGTCTGGAAGATACCACCGTATTTCAACAGGGAAGATACGTCCCGTGTGGAATCAAGTCACATTATTCTGAGGGGGCATAGATCGATAGTTAATCAAGTAAGGTTCACAAAGCTTCGCGACTGGTAATGTCTTTGAACGTTAAACGCTCGCAACTTGCGATTGCACCTCCCCAGGTACGTTATAATACCGAAACACAAACTCTAGCGTCGTCGGGAGTGGAGAAGGCTGTCAAGCTGTGGTCACCGTTCAGATATCCCGGATGGCGAGGTCAGATTGAGGATGAGTCTCCTCATTCAGCCACGAGGCAACTGTATTCCAGGAATGATTACATCAACCTTGTCTTGCAGAGGTAGGAACTGACGTGCAAACGAAAAACTATTGTTTTATCCTTAGCACAAATATTTGTTTGTTGGTAAGTGTATATTATGCTTGCAGTGGCGCATCCATGAATCATGATTATGAAACCGAAAACACAGCTGAGGACCCAAGGATGATCGTGTTTTTTGATAGTTTGCTGCAACACGACATGGGACGATCTGTGGATGATTCAGATGAAGAAATGCCTGGAATAGTGGCGTGGTAAAAACATTTATGTTATACGTCTGTTAGATTTGATTAACAGAGCTAACACACCATATACTGGCCTAGTTCATACGACACGCATCGCCTTAAAAGGCTTCTCGTTTTTCCAAAAACTGTGCGCTGATACATCATTGAAGTGTGTGTTACCAGTTTTTTCTTCAGTGGTCACAACTAAATTGAACAGTTTAAATGATTCAAGTAATCGCAAAAATCACAAGACAAAATTTTCATCAATCACAGGCAAAACTCAATACTGCAATTTTTACACCTGGCAATTCCTGCTAACATGCTGATTCTTGGCAAAATGCCGCTTTCATCGGACCGTGACCAACAAAAATTTTTGGCATGACATAGAGCTTTAGGCACATTATTAGTTGATGCACAGATGTCGTGGCGGGTTTTAATTAAGTGATGCCTTTAAAGACTTGGATTTGCGACCGAAACGATGGTTTTCGATGTGAGGAAAAATATTTGCAAAAAAGCCATGGGGAAGATTTTCAGAAATAAAAACCAATGTTATTAAGAAAAAGCGCAAGAAAAGCTTTTTTAGTAGGAAATGCTGGTGCCTTTTTCCAGTTTATTCGAAATCGATCAAACAAATTCCGCTTGACCCGTATTATTCCAAGAAAAATTATTTCAGTACGCGAACATCTGTGCGACAGGTTCCACAGGTCTGTTGCAACGCTCGCCTGTAGTTTTTCTAATAGAGCCTTGAGTGTTCGTGTAATTGCGTTCGTGTGTGCAATAAAATTAATGTGTTCCCTGTAAAATTGGCAAACCCATTGCGCATGCGCAGTTACCGCACCTACAGTTGCAGTTACACATACCTGGTTATCACAGACGGAACATAGTGTAAGGTTGGTGTACTAATCAGATCTGCGAACGTGTTCAAGGAATAGCAGCTGGTCAAGGTCGCTCTTCACATGTCGTGTCCTTTTAAAACCTTGCTTCGGACATTTTTGCTCAATAATCTGAGGTCAGCAACACAGTCCACAATTTCATTCCGAAACGCGTCACCTCGCAACCCTTCCGCACCAAAAAACGCCATAACGGAAAAGCAACAATTTTTGTGAAGTTGCTGTTTGAACGCGTGTTTTTTTAGTAAATTGCGCTGCTATTTAAATTTTGATATTGTGTGCCTTTAAAAAAAATTACATTTTATAAGATCTCAGATTTTTTCCAACTGGATCATTATCCCATTTTTCGTTCTTGGTGTTGAAAGCTTGCGTTGAGATAACTTAATTGTTAAGAACAGCACCGCGTTGGACAATTTGCCAATACGCTGTCTATTTCTCATTACCAGCTGCACCGTAATTCGCGACGGGGATGTGTGGTTGGGGCCCGAGCGATTGCTCTTGTGTCGCGCATCCTCTGACCACGTGGATGCAAATCTAAAACTGACTTTGTAACGCAGGCTCGGTGAAAGGGAAGTCACGATTAGTCCATCAACCGATTCAGCGGATGGTGACTTCGTTTCGGGTCCAAGGTGCGTGTGTTCGATATAAAAAAAACAGCTCGCTCGCGTTCATCGAAGGCGTGAAGATGCCGCCAAATTCAATTTTCCTAATTTTAACTGTAATTAATGTAGTGTATTATAGGTTGAAACCCGTTAGTATATGCTGCGCAATCAGAAAATCTTTCGGAAAGTCTGGTTAATTTCCTCACTGCTTGAATTTCGAAATTTGGGTGTTTCATCCTGGTTGTATAATGGACAAACCAGCAATGAATTACCCAAGAATTTTCGAGAACTGACAAAGGCAGTTGGAACTATTGCTTTTGAGCTGTCTGATTGCAGTGACATGGTTTTGAGCAAGGTTTGTGTAAATTTAGATTTGTGTTAAGATTGTTTAATATCTTTTGCTATTTCTTTCTCAAAAGCTATGCAATTACGGTAAGCTCGTCAAAAATTGAATTCTTGAGGTAGTTACAGATAAAGGGGTGCATTGTGGCCCAAGTCGTCGGAAAGTGATATGTGTGGAATTATTGCAAAATTAGAAATGGAAAAGTGGCCGCAATGCCCTTCCATATATTCACTAAGCCTGGAAAAGGAATCAACGGCTGTAATATAAACTTCTGCACAACGCTTTTAAGCACGGTGTCAACTACTATTGCGGTGAGCTTCACGTTGTATTAGTGAGGAATGTCAATTAAGCGATATGAAAGTTCCATTGCAAAAAGCACCATTCCAGCAACACTGTCAATTTCAAAATGCTGTGCAAAATCTCAACATGATTTCGCTCAGGGCTGCGTTGCTGGATCTTCTCCGAGATCGAATCGCTGAAGAAAGCAACAGCAACGAATCGGACGATGACGACGATGCCGCTGTGGCGTATGAACAGTTATGTCGTCGAAGACTGATTTATCAGGTTGCTGTGTCTGAGGCAGAAGACTCTCTGGCAGCCTCGCGTGAGACGCACTCAACATCTGACCACGAACAAGACTCTCCTGTCCAAACGCGAGGAAACGAATATAGTGATGCAGCAGATGATGCCGGTATTCGTGACGCAAGAACCGACTTCGATGGCCGGGAGGCTGCGGATGAGTCCGGTTCTGAAGAAAAGAATGGTTCGAAAACGAGACAGAAAAACGCGCAGCGCAAAAAAAGGACGCGGAAGTGGAACGTGAGCGGCGAAAAAAAGCCGCGTTTGGCCGACGCTGGTTCTGCAGCGACTCCTGCTGGTTCCGATCAACCGAGCTGCAGCTCTCGCGTGACACCTGCCGGACAAACGTCCGGTGACAGCGCTGAAGAGGCGTCTGCTTACAAGCGATCTGCTGAAAAACTTAGCGAATCTATCACAAAAACCGACTTGAAGCTCGCCAAAGTAGCTGAAAAGTTGGTTCAGGCGTTACAGGGGAGTGACGATGAACATGAATCGGAATTAGGCGATTGCCAAAAATTAAACTCTGAGCCGGGATGAATTGGTTTCAGGCACGAAAAGGACTCGTTCTCTTTTTTTCCGTCTTGGCAGTGGTGATTGAAAACCGCGGAATTTATTGGCTAATTGCAATCGATCTCTGCAATCAGATCCTGCCAGTTTATTTCGCATTTGATTCCGTGCTCTACTAGAATCATTAAGTTAGGAACGAATCTGAACAACATTGTTTTGGCAGAAGTTAGGTTAAAATTGAAAACCTGCGTATGATCAAGATTCTTTTGGAACAACCATAGGTGTAGCCAGGGGGAGGCCAGAGGGGCCATGGCCCCCCAAATTTTCAGAAAACAGTCGTTTTGTCCTGTAAGAGGCGTTTTACCAAACAAAATAGTGTTATTCTCCTAAAATCAAACATTTTGGCCCCCACCAAATTTTTGGGCTGGTTACGCCACTGGGAACAGGCTACTTTTTTCTCTTGACAATATCAGCTCTGGTTCGGGTCTTAGAAGTTAAAGTGTAACTGCATGCCGTAGCAAGTATTTTTTCCTGCATTTTCGAATATAGCTTTTATTGGTGCATGTGATTAAAATGGCGCACGTTGTAAGTGTTGTTTCCTGCTGCTTGTGAGCGAACACTGCAAAATATTTAGGATACTAAACCATAATCGCTACCTTGGACTTGGGAAACGACTCGGAACAAGTTTGCTGGTATAGCCGAAACTACAACAAATCGTTCCTGAAATGGCGTTTTAGTTTAGGTCAGAACCTGGCTAAGGTTAAAAAGTGTTCCTTGATTAGGATTGCCGCTTACTGTATCGTTTTTTCGCGACCACTCTGATGAGCAAAACACACACACAAGAATTTGAAAACACTGGCAGTGGTATTTACAGCAATACAGTGGTACAATACTGCTTTACGTTCTTGCAAAAAAGACGCTAAGTTTCGTTTGTGTTCTTCTTGAGAAAGCTTTATCTAGCATGTTGAATTTTTGTTGGAGAATATTTCCCCAATGGGGTACTGCTTTTATTCGACATTCACTCACTGGTCCACCAAACCTCGAGTAGCATCAATCCCTGACAGGGTTGCCAGATTTTCTGTAGCTTATGGCCAAAATGGCTGTTTTTTGAAAAAGCAACGGCCAAAAATACATAATCTTTCAACTGTGGTAATTTATATCATAGGTTCTCAAAGTGCTCCGTACGGAGCCCCAGGGCTCCTCGAGAGAAACCTCGGTGCTCCGCGAGCTATTCGTTTACTTATTAAAATACTGACTTGGCTAATTTTTCAACTGTCCAAAAAAGTAATAACGGCATTAATAAAATTTCTTGTGGGGCTCCGTAAATTATGGTCAATCTCTTCATGGGATCCATAGCACCAAAAGTTTGAGAACCCCTGATTTATATAACCATAGGGGACTCAAAATCTTACGAAGGTAGTATATTTTTTGCCAAAGAAATATGGTTTGGCCAAAGAAGCAAGTTTTGACATCAATTTCTGTCATTAACTTAAAACTGCATATCACAAATTGTCTTTCTTAGCAAAACATACAACCAAATAGTGGCCTGCGCGTGACTTGAAAGGGTTAGACACTATTAAACGTTTGAAATCTGACCCATTTTATGTTAGCTTCAAATTAACTTTGCAATCCAACGACAATGCCAGAATGCTTTTGATCTTGTGCTCTAAATATATACAAACAAGAGACGAAATTCACGTATGGTCATGGTAAAGACCATCTTTAAGTCCACATATTCATATATCATGTTACCGAAGGAGTAGGAACACTAAGTGCAAACACTGAGTCATATGACAGGTCCGACTGAAACACTTGAACAAAATCAACTGACTGCAAAGGCTAAATAATTACCACACTTCAAAACAACACAAGGTTGAAGTACTATTCCAATGGTGTTACTGCAACCGTTATAGTGACGCGAATAATATAGAAAAAGATAAGTATTTCAGTGTAAATTTCATTTTGACAAAATGAACAAGTGTGTTTTTTTGATGGCCAGCGCATTTAAAAAATGGCCAAATTTTTCGAAATTGACCATGAAATGGCCAATCTGGCAACCCTGATCCCTTATACAGCACATTACAGTAACATGTGTAACGACTTCCTTCGAATCCCTGATGTCATTGTTACGTCACACCCACTGCTCCACGATTTCCAGCGTTACTTTTTGGTGATAACAGTGTGTGGCGGCCTCACAGCTGAGCTTACATTTCAAACTGTAAATAAAACTTGCAACTGTCCTTATAAACGAAAAAAAATTGTGCGGGGACCGACTAAATGTGACGCTACAGGTGAAGTGACATTATAGCCGAACTCGAATGTATGTAAAAAGAGAGTAATTCTGCTGACACCGAAGAAAAAGCGTCGTTACAGGCGAATTCTACTGTACAAATAAAATTATAACAATAAAAACTAAGTAGTGCATAATTGCCCATTGAATTAAGTTTGAGATTTATGGGTCCCGGTGCGGCGCACCGGCTGCACCCCCCTCTCGGGGCCTGCTTGCGACCAAAATTGGGCATCAACTAGTTTGCCATGATAGCAACAAAATGCCTGAGTTGAATGTTGGTGTTGTTTTGAAAATTGATGGTTAATTATGTTTACAACGCTTCGCTTAGCGTTTTTCACTTTCTACTGCCGCTATGGCAATAACAACCAGAGCTCAACTCAAGCAGGTACTTCTCAGCAGGGTAGAGAAAACCATTTAAAACAGTGGTTCTGAAAGCCCTTGAACTATCGGGCATGCGCAATTTTATGGGAAGGGTAAGGTGTGCAAAGCATTGATTGTTTTAAGGTTTCCCGTGTTAGCGAAAGACAGGGCTGAAACGTATTCGCACTATTCGGGTTAGCGCGGACTTAAGTCCAATAAAACGACTGCTGCATTTGAGATTTTATCGCTGTTTCAAAGTGAGCAAGCATCTGTTAAACGACAGTGTGTAAATTGAGAGATGTGTAATGTTTCAAAACTTATTCGGAGTCTTTTCACTAATCTTTCCGGCGTTCTAGAGAAACAACGGAAGGATATTTTAGCAGCACTGCTTTGAGTGGGAATGACATTTGAACCAAAGCATCGGTGTGCGTAAACGTACGATACAGTGGTGTAGGAGGCGGGGGGGGGCAAGCTCACCCCAAGTTTTGATTTATTGAAAATCCATGAAAACCAGGGCAAAAATGGCGCCGAGCGTTGTCTGACTTCGAAAAACGGCGCCCAACGTTAGCAGAACAAATGAGGACCTTTTCTTTTTTCACAACATAACAAGTCTTCCTGATCTTGTGAGAGAAAATTTGTAGGCAAAAGTTTCCGGGCAAGTTTGGGACAATTCGGGCAAAAATTATTCGCACCCCAAAATTTCGCTTGCTCCTACACCTATGGTACGATGCTTTGGCACGAATTTCGTTGACGACGAAATAGTGATAACACGAACGTTGGAGCTACTAAAAAGCTTGATAAACGTAATTGTACATTAATTTGCATTCGACAAGGACATTTGTTATCGCGCAGGAGATGCGGCTGATGTTTTCACCGACGACGCAAGAACAAGTCTTAATATCTTGCTCAGGAACGCCCTTGGTATACTGGCAACTGGGAGCTAATAAATTACATTAAGAAAAAAACGTGTCAAGCAATCATTTGCAACACCCTGTCATTCCTATACCATTTACTTTCAATAAGGCAATGGACAACAAAATGCCCTTTAATCGCGAATGTTGTTTTCAAGTTAATTTTCGTAGGTTTTTGGGGAGCAATCGCCCCTCTGTGGATCAGCCCCTGAGTGAACGTTCTTGCCCAAAAACCGTTACGGCGAATCACTTTCCCATTGGCATCACCAACTTTCCCAAAATCACCAACTTTCCCATTGGCACGCGGACACTACCAATGAGCTATTGCTCCACTAAGGTAGTGTTTGGAAAAAATGATATCTTAGTACAAACAAACCGTTTCTTTGATAGAATGTCAGCAAAAATACGCCCAAAAGACTGAGACAATGCATCTTCGTAACTGCTCTGCCCTGTTTAATAAAGCTGATGCTCATGTGACACAATCACGTCGGCAAACTTGCGAGTCAAGGTGTTTGGATGCGTCGGGTTAACCGACAGCTGGCACTGTCTTTAACCTCAGGAGGTTCAGTAAGCTTCAGGCCTGTCTCTGCTGCTAGAAAAACAAGCCTTTTAGGTAATTTATTTTTGTACTTTTAAAAATTGCTGGTGGGACTGGGACTGTCCGCAAACACCTCCACCAACTTATGACCGCAAGGAGCGTAGCAGGCCCGCCGTCGTTCGCAACAAAACAGTTTGTGCACTGCTGAAGTATCTTGGTCATGACGGAGCGTGGATATTCACAATCTTCGCAATGCTTTCCAAAGCTTCATCCACTGTCCTAATGCGCTCTGCGATCTTCAGCTGAGCCTCTTCATTGAAAATCGCTTTTTCTCTTTGCTGCGAGGAAAGAGAATTTTGATAGAATCAAAAATTCTTTGCGACAACGTAGAAGTCACACAAGTCTCACCTTTAACTTTGACACTAGTCCCTTTACGCTGAGCCGCAGAGACGCCAGGGTCTGCGCCGGCAAATCCTTTCCGCAGTGAGAGCATGCTGAACATCAAGTGAAAGTAGCATTAAACTATGTAAGCGTACAACCGACCTTTAGATGTAAAGTTTGGTAAATGCGTCAAACAAAAAATAAGTATTGAGACAGACACAAGCGCTTATTTTTAAATCTGTGACAAGACGGGTGCATTCAAGCTCACTGACATGGTTTCTCTCCATAGCGACCCGATCAACATAAAGAGCAAATCCCTTATTATTTAAAGATAACAACTCTGTATTACTGAACGTTTCTGCACGCAAGTCGTCGAAGAACTAGTATTTGAGTTTTTTCAGGATTCAAATCTTTTTGGCAAAAGGTTAGTTAATTTTTCAAACAAACGTCATTTGATCGATCAGCTTTGTTACATATATGAAATATATTGACCGATGATATGGTCAAACACATTTAATTGTGAAGCAACATTGCTCGTCTACCCGAATAGCTCAACGAGAACGTTCTAGAAACATTAAACAACTTGCCAGTAGACAGTTTGCAGGCCACTCGAACATTGTTGTCAGTAAGTTCTTCGTCTTTATCCCAGTTGGCTTTCTGCATTCCCGTTCTTAAAGCTTTGTGCAAAATTTCCACTGCCTTCATTTTGTCGTCAGTGCTGCCGAGCACCCCATTCCCGTACAAGTCGCCATACAAGACCCACACCGTGGAATCCGTGGACATGTTGCTCGTGATGCGACCGAGCAATGAACGTAGTTTAGGACGCAGGAATGAGCCTGCATCACATACGAACGGAACGAAAGTAAAATGTCTTTGTTTCGTATTGGTGAGACTACCAATCATGTGCCATGCACAGACACGTGACAGACGATGATGGAGGATGGACAGCAACTCCACAATGTCTGATCACTTTTTCGTAAATGAATCGGAATCTACTAAAACGATCTGGCACGTTTCGATATCACATCACCTTTGCAAAGATTTTACTCTGTTTACACACCCTTTAATTAACATTACAGGAGAAATCAGCATTACCGGTTTATCACATTGTAATGGATAGATGTGCTCAACTGCGAAATATCGTTAACAACAGTGGAACGGTACATTGCTATTGAAAAAGCCGACTTTGGACTCACGACAACGAATAACGTTTCTTTTTCATAGAAAAGTAACTCAGCCAAAGAGTCTCAAATTTACAACAAATGGGGTCAACTATGCAGTAATATGGAGATGGATGAGACAAATAAAATGTATTTTTTAAAAACATGAAAGTGTACACCAATATCTCTATGCATTAATGTTGTTTGAGATGTAATAGGAAAGTATTTGTCAACGTGACAAAATTCAGACATTCACTATGAAGACAACTTTTGTTGGCGCTAATCTGAAATATTCATAAGTTGCACATCATAATATTTTTCAAAAACTTAAAAATTGCCATCAATTTTTGCGGCATCATTCCTAACACACAAGAATTTTCAAAAATAATTTCATTTCAAAGTTACCTGGATTCCCGTTTGCGTCAACGATATTTTCCGTCACAGCTCGGACGAGGACTCTTAATATTGGAGTGTCAATGAACTTGCCCTTGAGATCAAGCAACCTGAAACGCAAATAAAACCAGTTCTAAATCACGTTGCACTTGCCTATCCGTCTTCATTGCAATTGTATCCGGTCAAAATGTGTTGAAAGGTAACACTGACCTGATTCTTTACAACATGGAAAACAAAAATATTTTGACCGAGGGTGGTTTGGATGCCCGGAGCTTATATATATTTTAGATAAGCCTATGGAAGCAAATAATGGTCCTTGACAGATACTAACTTTTTCTGTTGTAAATGGCAACATGTGAGTGAGCGGTGGAGTTTTTTGGAAATATAAGCACGATTGTTAATAAACGTCATTAACTTTCTGCATACTGAAATTTCATCATGTGAAATTTTTCAAACACGTTCAAAAATGTGTTTTCGCCAAGATCTGCTTGTAAGATGGATGGCGTCAGCTTCATGCAGCGACAAATGCAAATGGATGCACAGCATGATAAGTAGAGCTTCCATTGTCATTGAGAGATCGAACTACTTATTAGACGTCTGGGCATTTTATTCGTTCCGCATTTCAGCGCAAAGAAGTTAACAAATATGTGCTCGCACAAGCCCTTGCATATCACTGGGAGACACAAGTTAACAACAAATAAACCTGATAATGGAAAGCATTCTGTCACTACATTGCCGACACATCTGCTGAGCAACGATAGCAACCAATTCACGTTTGTCCGAAGTTAGGTTCAACGACTGAGGTTGTTTGTAATACAATAAAACAAGGAAGAATCAAACCTGTTGTATGCGGACAGTGCTTCACTGAAATGGCCGACATCAGCGCTAATAGCAGCGTAATTCTCCCAGAGTTCCCATTTGTCAAAGTTGCACTTGATGGCTTCTGACAAAGCTTTGAATGCTTCGATCCTGGCCATATTTCAAACTTTAGTTGGTTAAAAAGTTCAATAAACTTTTAGAAGAGTTAAAAAAACAAACGTAGGTTTATCTTTCAGTATTTCTTGTTTAGGTGGCATATTTGCCAAAGCAGAGAATAATATATCTAAAACCGTACTGTTGGAAGAAACAATATCATACGATCTCGAAAAAACATAACAAAGGCAAAAAACATTTTTTGCGTGCAGCTTCAACACAATGAGAAACACGTCGAAAGTTTACATTTGTAGCAAAGCTGCATCTTGCGCAGAAAGACCTCTGCGATTTTTGTGGATCAAACACCATCTTTCAAGTTCAATCGCTTACGTAGGTACATCACTGCCAATGGACATGGGCGTCGGAGGGGGGCCAAATGCCCTCCCAACCCTCGTGGAATTTGAAATTCAACAATTTCCTATTAAATTTTTGGCAAAAAAGGTTGCGCTCCTAGTTTTGAGTGGGTTAAATGAAATTTCACCACTTTTTGCACCCTCGTGGAAAAATCATTTTGGCTACGCCTGGAAAAAACACCATTGGCACCCCTGGAAAAAATCCTTCCGACGCCCATGCCAGTGGATTTCAGTAACATTCACTAAATCAGAACTGTTTTGTGAGTTTCAAGCAACTTGTCAACGAAATCATGTACACGATTTAGTCACTTACTTCTTGTTGCACCTTACATATGCAGTGGATAAGTTCGTCCATGCTTGGAAATTCTGCCAGAAAGTTTTACCACAATTACGTCAGGATTTCGAAACTCCACCAACACACCGAAATACAAGCGAACTAAACTTACAAATGTGATCGCTTTGAGTTTTTCCACACGTTTGTTACACAGATAAAGCGGATGCAAACCGACTTCTACCGTTTTGATGTCTTGCCAAGCGCAGAATGAACGTAGAAGTTTTACTAAACGCACAAAGCGGTATCTTACACACACGATATGCAGCACCGCAAAAAAACGGTTGATAAAATTACTGACGGGTTATAATAAACGTGAACAAATCGCTGAGATTTCTTGAAAGAGCCTAAAATGCTGTAAATCGCTTTAAGTGCAGGGTTTTTTAACAGCGTCGGACAATCTGCAGTACTTACATCCCAGTCCAAACCAACGCACCGTCTGAAAGCGTGCGCAGCTTTATCAAACTCTTCCATTACTAGCAACGTGCACCCCATAGTGAACCACGTGCCCACCTGCAACACAGAGTACTCTCTCAACACCACAACGCAAATTTTACCGAACGCAGCAAGCACGGCTTGAACATATTAACCACCTGCAATGACAGAACGCTTAGGGATGTTTGATAACATTCGACGGCTTCGGTGTACTTTTTCTTGGACGTGTAGTACCCGCCCAGGGACCGCATCGCCCTCGCACTGCGGTGGTGCGAAAGCTCCCATGCTTTGACGTAATGTTGCGGTTCCTGCACAAGTTACGACTCACAGCAAGGTTTTGCGCTCGTAGCAGAAGTCGCCAGTCACGGAAAAGCTGGTAAGAAACAGTGAGAAGTGTTTTTTGTCGAACCTGCGTCAAGTCTCCCAGGAGACACCAAAGATTGGGCGTTTCATTCGCAGCCAGTTGCTTCTTGATCATGTCCATCGCTGCGCCGGCACGATCCGATTGGATGAGACAAACGATCGCCTCCTCCCACATTTCCAATCGCTCATAAAGCTGGTAGGCACTGGACACGGCACCAAGGCTCATGTAAAGATCGCAGAGGTCTTTCTGCACGCAAGACGCGAGTTTGTTTAACACCGTTCTTCAACTGAAGAAGCCAATTTTTCTAATAAGTTTAAGTCTGACGTTACTTCACGAAGTATCGATTGCGGCTACAGCGGGGGTGAAAGTGTGCCGCGCGACCAAAAACTTAGAGTGCGCGAGTTTAACGTTTTTTTTTACATTTTATACTTCATGCATAATTGCATATGAAAGCTGTATGGCAAAGCTTACATGTGTGCGCTACTAGCATTCACAGAAAATTTTGCATCCTCGGCTACAGCATATCGGTGTTTAGGAATTGTCTTCACACAATAAAGTTGGAATAGGTCCATTTTAAACACAAGCCAAGAAAATGATGACGAAAAAAACTAACTTAGACACATGCCCACTGAGATTAGTTTAGTTGCGCACTATGGAACTGGACAGTGCAACTAAAATCACAGGCTGGCCAAGCCACGTGTATATGCAACATCTGAAAAAATACCTGGAAATTCAACTTGTGCTTAAACCCGGCTAAAAAGCTCGCTTCCAAGCGCGTTTGTCTTGCGTGAGCAGTACGGAATCGAATACTCGGTGACTGACAAAACGCAAACCGGAACCACACGCAATACTAAAAGTCGCCGTCTGCTTGCGGTTAATCTGTAAGTTTCAAAAGCTCAACGCAATCTTCATCTTGAAGTGTTTCACGTTGCAAGCGAAACACGTTTTGGTGACAATGTATTTACCGCAATTTGCGCAATACTTTCAGCGTATAACTCCGAACACACACAACCTGCAACATCCATATCGGTGGTGGTCGAACGCAGTAAAACAGATTCAGTCTGCACTTTTCACTGCTCGCTGGTTCTGTCACCATGGCAACAAGGTTTTCGAGCTGAGTCATACTTCGCTCAACAGTACGCCAACGAGACCTCTCAGATTTGCATCTGACGCGCAGCGCTTCAGCGCAAACGCACCAGCAGCTCGGGGAACTCAGTATCACCTGGGAATATGCACTGTTATCGTTAGATGGCGTATGACGCATGAAGTGTGTTGTTATTAAAAGAACACAGAAATACCTGAACAATTGCACTTATCTCTTCATCTTGAAGTTTGCTCGCGGGCGACGCTTTGTGCATCGCAGTGCTGAAAAACAGGAAAAAATTGTCTGCAAGCAGCAGAAGCGAGATCCAACACACGTCGCACCTCAACTGTACACGTTTGAGAATGGATGAATAATTTTTGAAGTCTTGCAACAAAACATTGCAATTGCCTCCTTATTAATAAAAGCAGTTAAAATTCATGACCGATATGCAGTGAAGATGTTCAAACAACAAGTTTTCCAAAAACTTGTTTTGGTGTTTTTAGTCGCTCGCAAGCATGAATAAAAATGCAAACTTGGCTGCAGCACCGATGGGCGAAATATCTTATCGTGGAATTGAGGTCTACAAGCCTGAACAGTATCAATTTACGGTGTCTGACGACTGACTCAGCACATAGTTTTGAAGGACGTTCTTCTGACAATGTCAGCGTTTTCTGCAGCTAAATGTCTTGCTTACTTGTTGCACACCTATGAAAACGCAATGGATTACGAAATGATTTACTGTCGCAAGATTGCTGATTAGTACAAAGCGAGTTTCACAAAATTCGACACCCAAGTGCTAACAGGCGTTTTCCATAAATTTCAAAATCTTTTCCGCAAAATGTAACGACCGATAGCTGGGCGTTTCACCCGCCCATCGACACCGACCAAAAGACCGAATTTCTTCAGGTTTCCAGAAACCAGTTAAATCTGGACGAACGAGATGCTTTTTGCCACTGTTAATATTCTACTGCAGTTTGCGTCGTAGGCTTTTTGAAGAAACAAGAAACCATCACTAGATTACGGTTCAAGTTACAAGTTACACTTTCACACCCTGCTTCGTTGCCCGACCGATCGCGTTGCTCTGCACAAACTTGCTCAAAAATTCCTATCGCGATATTTATGCTCTGCAGCTTGTCGTGCATCACAGCATAGCGGTGTGATGTACTAGAAAAGCACCGTGAATTTAAGCTCGCGCCGGTGCATTTTCAAATGCGCAGTGCAATTTGGCACAATTTTTCCTCCTACATTTACCACGCAGCAAGCAGCACAGCCAGATGCTCCGGTAAAAGATCGGGGTTCTTCAATGAATCGCTGTCCAACACTTTTGGTTTCTCAAGAAGAGTGTCATCATTCAGCGGAAGGTTCTAAACAACATTAACTGGGTATAAGCAAGGTCCACTGCACGCCGTTCCTGAGCAACACTCAAATATATTGAACCTCCGGCATTTCTTCACTGCTGATGTCAACGAACGAGGTAATCTGATTGACGTCATCTAAAGTAACGCGAAGTTGCAACTGCGATACAGGTTTTTGTTGGAACTTCGTTCTTACTCCCAAAGCACCTTAACAACACAAAAGTTGAGAAGTCGTTGTGAGGTCTGTAATTCACGACAAAACGAGCAGATACAACCAGGGCTGCGGAGCTGGAGCCCGGAGCTCAGATTAAAAATCAGAAGGAGCCGGGGGAGGAGCTCAGTTTAAAATTCAGGACCGGAGCTGGAGCTATGGCTATTTGAGAGGCTCCGAGTCCCTTGTTAGATACTAACAATTTTGCGAAGTTGACTGAAAACTATAGACTTACTTTACCTACAACAGTGCTTTTTATATCAAACTAAACGTGATTGTTGCGAGCAGTGGTGCAGGAGGCGGGGGTGCAGGAGGCGGGAGTGCAATCGCAACCCCAAAAGTTTTGATTTGTCGAAAATCTGGGCAAATTACCTGAAAACACGGGCAAATATGGTGCCCAACGCTGTTTGACTTTGAAAAATTGGCGCCCAACGTGTGGAGAATCACATGAAGCCCGTTTTTTGGAAGTCATCCCAAAAGAAGGCGTTCATGATCTGTGTGGGAGGAAATACTTGCACAAAGAGTTGCCTGAAAACTTTTCTGACAAGTTTGGGGGAATTCGTGCAAAAATCTTTCGCACCCCAAAAATTTGCCTGCTCCTACACCTGTGGTTACGAGTTACGACCAGGGTTGATTGATTTAAGTCATGATTTAAATCAAGCAATAAAAATAATGATTTAAATCAAACATTAAAAACCAAAAAATTAATGTGGGTTTGGAGCATTGTGTGATGTCTATGACACATTTAATTAGCATTCTAATAGGTTTTCACATAGCCTATATAGCAGGAGTTCGCAACCTTTTTCTGAACATGTACCCCTTTAGCATTTCGATAGATGAGCAGGTACCTATAAAATTTCCTATGACAAAGAGCCTAAGTAAAATACTAAAATTATACTGAATTTTTAATACAACTTTTAAAATGTTGAAACTATAAAGGTATACTCCATTTTCATACATCAAATTTAATTTGTTGCAGATTTACAATAAATGTACCCTGCACATAGGCAAATGTACCCCTGGGGGTACATGCACCCCAGGTTGGGAACCTCTGCTATACAGTATTAGTGTAGAAGGCCAAAAGTTCCAATGACAACACAAGTTGAAACCATGTGAAGTTTTATCAATCATCGCAACTGTGAGGTCACACGGAACAAGACTATTCGGTCTGGGCCATTTTCATCTGGCCGTTTCGGTCTCGTGACATTTCGGTCAAGAAATTTCTGTACATAAAGAACTTTACATTCCTTTAATTAAATGATTATAGGCAGGCAAAATGTCACTCTAGCTGGTGTTATACCAAGTCCCTTTGAGGAGTCATGATTGCGATGAAATCTGAATTGTAATTGTGACTTTGAACAATTTGTATTTAATTGCAAAATGTCGATAATGATTTAATTTCCTTGTTGATGATAATGTAAATCATATGTTGATACTAATTAACTGTTGGATCTTGGATCATGTTTGTAGTTTTTTTAAATAAAACTTCTCGTGGATTTGGGTATCTTTGCATTAAAATGTGAACATGTAAGATTTCTGCAAGATTTCATAGTCTGACCGAAATGTCCCCAGACCGAAACGGCTTAGACCGAATCGGCCAGACCGAAAAGTCGCGTACCTAACGCCACAGATTCTATGTCATTCAACTGCAAAAATGACATGTGGACTAAAATCACTAACCCTTGCAGATTCAAAAGTCATAACTGTTAGAATGCCATAAGTTTGACAGTGTAGATTGGCATAAAGTGAAAATTGCATTTAAATCCATCAAATATGAAGGCTGTTCATAAACATAGTTATAGAACATATATTGGATTCATGAAACAGATATATTATTATTTTAGGTCTTTAAAATTTTATGCATGTGTGCCACGAGTGTCAATGAAATTACTAAATGGGCAGTTTCAGTATTGGCATTTCAATAAATATTTCATTTTGTTCACCGGCACTAGTGTTATGAACTTATTTGCATTAAGGGATAGTGCATAAGCGCAAAAAAGTTTGAATGAAAGTTCAGCTATTGCTGGTCAGGGTTGATTTGATTTGAATCATTTCATTTAAATCTGTGATAAAATCAACAAAAACAAGCAAAAAATCATACGCAGTTTTAAAGCTTTGTGTGATTTTTATGACACATTTAATTAGTGTTTTAATCAGTTTCACTTTTTATTAAAGAAGGCATAGACTTCTGACGACAACACAAGATATAAAAGCAATTATAGTTTTATCAAACATAGCAACTGTTGCTGTACTAGAAGAAACACAGCACAAAAAACTTATATTGAAACAAACTTAATTAAAATGAAAAATTACTATTTGTTTGGTGGCCACCCTCTACACAGTAAATAAAAAAATCATAAAAATCCGATTTAAATCAAAAAAATCTGATTTTTTATCTGAAAAATCTGATTTTTTATCTGATAAAAAAATCTGATTTTTTTATTTCAATAAAAAAATCATGATTTTTATCAACCCTGGTTACGACACCAGACTGCAACAATGGATCTGCGGGTCTTGATGTTTTCTTGTAGAAGAAAAACGTTAACTACCACAACATCTTACTTTCTAGTCAAAATGATAAAACCGGGTCTTTCTGTAGTAGTAGCGATCTAAAAAGAACTAGAATATAATCAGTAGCTATGTAATATCCATAGCTTTTGTCGCTGTGTAATCATGCTGTTAGCAGCGAGTATGATGCAGATATGATACAATGGCAGACCTAATCGTGAAATGCACGGCACGCCATTGTAAAGTAGGTTGCTAGAAACCATTAGGCTTACTAGCAAGGTTTACTAGATTACTGGCGAAGTTCACCAGGAATCATTACGTTTACAAGCAGCAGCAAAACACAAAAGTAATAACTGATTGGTAGCGAACTAGCATTGCTTTGCATGGCAGTACACTTTCAGGAGGGTATATAAATGGAATGTAAACAAACGTGGACTTTTCTTGAGGTTTTCATCTGTGGAAAGAAATTTTATATTTTCAGCACGGTAACCAGTCTTGTTTTCTCCTAAGCTTTGCAGGTTAAATTGTGTTTTACTTAGCCATTCATCACTGCTTATTATGAGTGCAAAAGATGAGATATCAGACGTATTCAACTATTTTAAAAATCCAAAGGTGACTTTCTTGCTAGAAGACATAAGACATACTATTTCTTCAAAGGGCTTTTAAACACAGCTTGGCACTTGTGTTAATGCACATGTGTGCATGTTAGAAAGAACACATGGGAGAGGTAATCGACCATGTGTTTTGCGTTCTTTGCATGGTATGCCCGGGCAGAACTGTTAGCTGGAATCGCCAAGAGTGCAACAGGCAAAGCATGCAACGAGTGCAATACACTTGGTCGATTGGGCTGGATTGTTGTCTAAATACTCGGACGCAAATGTAGCTTTCCAAACAGACGTTTTCTTGATTCCGGTCGTAAGAAACAGCAAAAGTTCACTAGGCACAGTGGCTGCCTTTCCACAATTTGTCTATATTACCGTTATCTTGAGTTACGTTTCTTCTAGTAACTGTTCTCTGAATCGCCTCAACCTGTGATTGTTGTTTTTTCGCTGATTTTCTCGTGATAGGAGCGCTGGTTGTACAAAACTACCAGATCAACCTAATCACATAAGTTTGGTATATTCTTTTAGTTTTGTGTACTTGATATATTTCATTTTCTATTCAACTTGAGGCAAACCAATACAATTGAAAATATTAATGTGTAAAAACGAACAGAAGCCGGAGCCACGTTCATGAAAAGAAGAGATCTGGAGCCGAAGCAGTGTCATTTTTACGACGGCTCCGCAGCCCTGCATACAATCAGTACACCGGTCTTGCCGCACTTAACATCGCACACCACAGGTTTATTCCCTGTTGGTTGTCAAGAAGACCACGAAAAATATCTAGTTTATGAATCTAGGCCGTATGTTAAAATCAGTCATTTGCAGAAGCCGATAAGAAATGTGGGAAAAGCAGTAGGCAATGTGTGTGCATGAAGCCTAAAGTTCTTCTTAAACTCAAAAATGTTTGCTATACAAGCACTTTCCAGGCGTGGACTACTGTTTTTTCAAGGGCAACATAAGAAACCTGGAGTGGTTTGTAAGGCCGTTTGCAAACTATCATTTGGCGCGATTTCTGACGCTGGCTGTGACAACTTTTCCTGGAAAGTATGCGTTTGTCGATTGAGATTAGAAATTTCTTTTTTAATTTTTTCCTAAAAATAAAGTGAAGAACACAAAAAGTCATCGCTTTAAATTGAAAAATGTCGACACAGCACCTTTTTTATACATCGTCTCCATTTATTCCGGTGGAATTTACGTTTACAACGCAGCTGCCACCTGGTCGGTATGATTTTTTTCTGCTGCCCTGCAGTCCGAAAAATGAAATGTGATAGAGTCGAGTGTGGTCTGTGGGCCGTCTTTTAGCTAAGGCTGTCTAAAACATTTTGGTTTCCCAGTTTTGCGAACAAAAAAATATAAAATCATGTTATAAGCAACAGAATTACAAACTTTTTCTATGGTTTTCTGAGTCATATCTATAATCTATACCTTGTTCTGATACCTATCATATAGAAATACCTGTGAAAGAAAAGTCAATTCCAGCGACTTCTTTTGCTTTGTCAAAATGATTCGATGCTTGTTTGTACTGATAATAATGAAGCAGAGAAAGTCCAGCTTCCAAGTGTAATTGAAGCAAAAGCGATCTGGGTAACAAACCATGCAGTCAAGAAAATACTGTACGTCTTTAATACAGTTCAACCACAAACAACTGTTTCACAACTAGAACAATTGTTTGTGAGTGAACCGTATTGCTTGGAACAAATTATGTAGTAAAAAAAGTTTCAGAGGTTGTCCATGGTTTGTAGACCAGCTTGAGAAAACAATAGCATAACTAAAGAATTTCGTAACTGAAATAATATTGGAAACAAGCCGTTCTTTATGAGGCCAAACGATCTCTTTCAGCTTTCGTTTTGAAATAATTAAGCTGGCTTAAGCTTCCACGAATTTATCAACCTTAAACGAAAATCGCGTTGGACAATCTAGTAACTTCGTGATTTGAATTCCTGAACAACTTCGTGATTTGAGAAAAACACAAGAAGTGTTTGGCTATTATACCAACGTCCAAGAATTACCTCAAGTTAGTCGCAAGTTTACCTAATTGCTTCGACTGCATCCCACGAAATCTAAGACGCGTCAGATACGAAAAAGTTTGTTCTCACCGGTATTTTGCATGATGTAAGAAAGGCGATTTCAACGCAGAATTTAACTCCGCTACAGTTTCCGCAAACAGAGAGTCCGATCGTTCCGTCAGGAGTTGACTGTGAACATTATAACATCGAAACGACCACCAATGCAGAGTCTGGAAAACGACAGAAACTGCACAAATGGAATTCTTGACTTCAGTACGAAGTATTATAAAATAAGTCTAACCTGCAAACTACTGTTGCACCGCTCTAAAGTGTGAAAAATGCTTTCTGCGACAAAAAGATAAAGAGGGGCATGAACAAGGTGGTACACTGAATTTCCATCTTTGGCCAGTAAGTCTTTGCATGTATTTTCAACAGAAGAGGCCTGGACAACACAAAGATTCAAGTTTTGCATTACAGCGCCACAGACGAAAAATAAAACTTGCAGAAATAGTTGTACCTCCAGGGCGAAGATTTTCGGAAAATTTTGAGATTGCAAGTGTGGCCCTGTCCAGTTTACTTGGACAAACAGCTGAAGACTGGAAACAGCACAGCAGAAGAGTATGAGAGATCTGTAAAGAGATACAACGCGAAGTTGGAAGGAGATGCCCAGGAAACACTCTGCGGTAGTGAGAACACGCACTAGAAGCAGACGCTCACCGACAATGTAAAGAAACGAATGGGAAATATTCTAGGTGGTTTCGGAAGCAGCGCAGCTGAGACCACTTGCAAGAAATGGCGGAACAACACCTCCGTTTAATACAATCACACAAGATAACAATTTTTCGGTGAGCATTACCGCAATAAAACACATTTCGGAATTTTCCACATCACTACTATGACATCAATTTTCAAACAGTATGGGCGAGCACAAAAAGTTTCTATGGAGTTATTGTGTGCCATAAATATCTCCAATCGACTGTCATCGCTGTGCGTTTTCCTTACTATCCCGTAAAAATGCGTTTTCCTTATACACCCACATAAAGACATAAAATAACTTGTTTCTATCTGGAGCTCGACCGATGTATGGCACGCCGATATATATCGGCCGATATGACGAGTTGCCGATGTATCGGCAAAATTCCGCCGATATATATCGGCAATATTTGCTCATAAAAGTGTTGCGCTGTTGCTCTACATCAATGGTCTTCAACGTGGGCAAAATCGCCTCTCAGGGGGCGATTTTATGCGCTGTGGAGGTGATTTACGAGATTTGGGGGGCGATTTCTGCAGGTTGAAACCTACTAAAATATTGAATCGATTCCGAAAATCAATTTTTATTACTTTTGAATCAAAACATTTGATGCACTTTCGACTCCATGTTTCGTAACATAGTTTATAGAGCACATGATATCGGACCTGTGACGTCAAACTAACATCGTTCTGTGTAACGCTTCACTGCACCAACTATCCAAGACCACTGAGATTGTCACTGGTTGGGAGTCAAGCATTGCGTTTCTCACGAAGATTATGAATGTGTGCATTGTGTGGTATTTTGTTGTGTCTAATATATAAAATAAGATAAAAGAGTAGAGAAACCGTTGTACTAAGTAATTTGCTGGGTTGGTAACCCCAATCGTTGCATGACCAACGTCACAAAAAGCACAGCAGGCAATAACATTTGCCAGCATATACACATCAGCATGCGAGATTTTGGACATTTCTTGTATAGTATGCGTTAATTAGCTTGATTATACTGATATTGGTATTGGTTGAAAGCAGTACTGATATAACTATCGGAAAATACCCAATCGGCCAAACTCCAATTTTTAAAGAGAAAAAATTTCAGCTTCTTTGAAGATACTGAAAATTGCCCAAAAATCACAACACTGCTACCACTAAATCATCGCATCGACTTTTGCGGCGATAGCGAATATTAATCGCAAGCTGCCGTCAAGTTTAGCCGAATTATTTTTCGTCGTGAGTTGTTACAAATCTCTCCAACTCTATGTGCTATTTATTTGCAAAATTGCGTTGAAACAAGTCTACATGGTTTTCAGTAGAGCATTGCCAAACCATTGTTTCGTAGGCAAAAAATGTCACATTCCGTTATCGTGTGTTTTATAATCTTTGAGTACCTTGAGTAAAACAATGCACCTAAGTGTATTTTGTAGTAAAATTACTGGAAATATGACTGTTGCGAGACGATTTCCGTAGCAATTAATGGCTAGTGAAACTAGTGACAGCAAGTCGTAAGTTATAAAATGTGCTTATCGTGTCTTTCAGTCAGTTCGAGTGTCTTGGTGTACTGTGTTCATCTGACTTACAGCAGAGTATAACAGAACAGTATGCTAGAAAAGGAGTAACTTACACCAGCAAGTAAGCCCAAACACCCAATCTTGGTTAAAAGAAGGAGTCTAAAAAATCCTTTTCGCCACCTGATGTTTGAGGCTTGCTATGAAGTCATTATGTTGTGGAGATCACGCCGAAAGTTAAATTGCGAAGAACGTTACTGGGTGAAATAGTTTTTCGCCAGCTAGCATTAGCGAATGGATTCCACCATCAAGGAACGTCTCATTCACATTCAAAGTGACGACGAACCCGTGTTGTATTTCATACACACGGATGGTAAAATTTTTGTATAAGTACAGTGAGAGTTATCCAGAGATTTGGGAATAAGTGAAGATATTATTACTGGCGTTTCCAACTACGTATTTTCCTGAGCAAGGTTTCTGCCGAGCAGCCTCCTGCACATGCGTAACAAATACCGCAATCGTCTTGAAATGGACAAGACTGGGGAAACTCCATTCGACTTAAACTGAGCAACTTGCAAACTGCTTTGGAAAAGCTTTGCAGATAAACACCAACCGTAAGGTTCGCATTAATTGGGACCAGCTGTTGTTTTAGAAATGATCACATTTATTCTGCAAATTGCATTCGTTTTGTGTTAACTAGATTGCCCATTTATATTTCATTGGCAGTGAATTATTTCCAAAACAAAAGAATATTTTCAGACAGCGCAAAAACTACCGGTAGAGGGGCGATTTCCAAGTAAAGTTTCTGTAAGGGGGCGATTTTACAAAAAAAATTGAAGACCACTGCTCTACATGAAGTGTTCGGAAACCCAAATTGCTACTTTGTCTCTGACCCAGAACGGTCGCCAGAAAGTTTATAATAGGCGAGCTTTGCATTCCTGTGGGGGGGCTTTGGGTTTGTGCGGGGCTTGACACTCAAAAAATTAACAAAAACTCAACTTATTCATAGTGATTCATATTTCAATTTGGTAGGGTTGGAGCTTCGTTTGGGGGGCTAAACCCCCAAAAGCTGCCCGTGGCGACGGGACTGCTCCGACCGTGATGGATTAACGCAAATGCTCTGTCCTGTTCCTACCTAGCCTTCATGCATAATCAGACCGCTGTGCAACAGTCCCGACAAAAGGCTCTGTGACGTAATATTCGCTCCTAGGCTTTGGCGCGGTAAGCAGATGATTGCGAACAAAGCAGTGGTGCCACTCCTAGTGTTTTTCCACTAGATCTAGTGTTTTTCATTTCATCTAGTGTTTTTATGAGTGAGCTGATTGTAAATAATTGCACAATTTTGTGTAATTGTAACTGTAATTGAGACTTTTCGATTTAGTGCAATTGCAATCTGCTAAAACATCTGCTGAATTAAATCTTAAATTACGCAAGGCAATATAATATGTTTGGAGTTAAACCGCTGCGAAGTCACTGTGGTCATCTGTTAGAAGTTTCACAGACCTGTGCAAACAAACAAGCGTTGCTGCTATCTCCTGTTTTCTTTGTCTCTGGTTTACAATGAATTGCACAGTGTCTGTGGTTGGCATTGCAACGCAGTTTCAGGGCATTTTCACTGTGTGTAAGTTTGTTTTTGTAATCTAGTGTCTTTTGCGTGAATCTAGTGTTTTTTATCATGATATCAAGTACTTTTCCGTAACAACAGAGTGGCAACACTGGAACAAACTAGGTTGCGTGCTGTTGTGTTGGTTGGCTATTTTATCAATGTCTCTCTAGGCTAGGCAACCTTGCATACAGCGTGCATGAAAAAAGTGCGTACGTCACAGCGAGCAGTAATCCAGGCTTGCGCAGAATTCGATGTTGTGCGGTTCTTCATCGCAGTGAAATGATGGTTTTAATGCGTCACGCATTACTTTTTACTTATGGCCTTTGAGCGTAGGCGCAGGTCAAACGTCTACACAGCGAGTAGGCCTACTTATACGCAACACATATTTGCGTGTTTGTGCGTTTGCTGACTTAGAGTTAGACAACCGTGAGTCCTAGAAATTGCTATGGTCTGCAGTAGGCACGTCCGATGAAACCATCCTATTTTAGAGTACATTTGTCAACTGACCTTTAGTCAAGCACTGGTTGATATGGTCACGTTACAAGTACAATATACGTAAAGAGACAAGGGTTTAGGATTAGCCTACAGTTCACACAATGCAAAGAAGCTGCTAGCACCTTGCCAGCACTGAAACCATGACATTACTTTAGACTGAGCCATTTGCAGACGTCACAGTCAACTGAGCCAGTCATGCTGTCCAAACTTGTCATGTGACCAGTTTTGTCAGTCATGTTTGGTTGATGGTAAAGTAGCTGCAGGAGTGTATATTTTGCCTCACAAAATAATTGTAACTTGTGAAATAATTTTCTTTGTTTTTGTGGCCTGAATAAAAAATGCGCTATAATGCCTTTCAGCTGTAGTTTGGAAATGTTTGGCTTAAGGCAAAATAGCTCCAGGAGTGTTTATTTTGCCTGAGGTAAAATAGATACTGCTTGAGAAATAGAAAAATATTGGTATCGGATCGGCAATGAAAAACATCGGTATCGGCCCAAAAAAACCTTATCGGTCAAGCTCTATTTTTATCCATTCTGAATTTAGCTAATTAACCAGTTATGCAGTACGCACAGCCCATCCCATCATTTACATGAACACACAAACGCTGCACAAGACCACACACACGGCGCCTGGACAGAGTTTTGTTTAGGGTGATGCAGAGGTTAGGTTTTCCATGCCTCAAGTGCAGAGTGCAAAAACTTGATCCTCCGTGGTGGTGTTCTGATGGCCAGACAGGCCAAGATGACTGGACTTCACTGGGATTGAATCTATCGTGTGTAAACAGAAGCGATAGACTCTTTTTTTCCACAGTTTTCTTCACAGCAATTTAGAAAATCTTGGTAAGACTCGGCTTAGAGGAGTTGAACTCCAGACCAGCACTGAGGCGGACGGAGATGTATTAACCACTATGCCATGGGTTGTATTTTGAATTTAGCAGTCTTATGCATTATATCACTGTGTGCAGGAACTGTTAATACATAGTCATGCTCTTGGAACTCATTGAGCGGAACAAGTGGTTACTTCTTGAAGCTTTTCAACTGACAGGGAATATGTTTGTGATGTGCATGGTTTAAATCACACTCACTTCTTTACACTCCTATATACTGCTGACAATACTAACACTACTACTAATACTATGGCCCATCCTGTCATTAACGATGTTGAGCTGGCGCTTCTCCATTTTTTTCTACATAATTTGTAGCTGATAATGAATATACGGCACTCAGGGAAGCACGCCATCTGTTGCAGTGGGCAGCAAGTGTTTCCCAGGACTGTGGAGAAATGTGAAAGCCAGCCATGCCACATGTGATGACATCATTATAGTGCAACTTAAGGTCTGCCAGCTCTACAAGGTGCGTGATAGAATTCACTGTAATGGATATCCTTAGGCAGGCGACCATGCACCATACGACGGATGTTACCCAGACAGCGCAGACGTCACTGCCTTAAGGTGGTGATGATATTATATGAGCCAGTGACATGTAAGATGGTTGAGATCAGGACAGGGTCCCTCCACAAGACACCAAGGAGGGAGCAGAGGCATCTGAAGGGAAAAGTGTCGTGAGGGCCTTCCTGGCAGCAGTATTTGCACCACGTCTCGCTTCTGTATAGAGAGAAGAACACTCAGGATGCATGCGGAATAGACCCTGACCTTTAGTTTGATAGTGAGGTGGTGACTGTTCCAAAGTCGAGAGCTAAGTTGCCTGGAGTTGTTTGAAGTCTTCTAATTCGTTGGTTGATTTCGTCACCCAGGCTGTTAGAAGTCCCAAATATGAGAACGTGTCAACAACTTTAAGCAGTGAACCATTGATGAGAGAGCGTGTTGGATTGGGATTGGGTCAATATTAGCAACATAAACTGCTGCAAAATGAGCTCAGCCCTTATGGGGACGTTGTGCCATTCCTCTTATCAACTGTGTGCTGTGAAAACGTTTGAGAATTGACAAATGGTCAATGTGAGTTTTAACACTTAAATGCGCATGAGTTCATGAATAGATGCTGCTCAAAAACACTCACTGTATTTCAAACAAAAATTTCACTGGACCATAAATTACAGCTATGTTTAACACAAACTTTCCTTTGCTTATCGTGACTGGAAAAACAGCAAAAAAGTTTAGTCTAGGACTTCAACACAATCACTAACAGAAAGTGATCGGTGTTACACAAATGATTGCAGTTAAGCAAAACATGCAACTACCAAAGCTGCAGAACCTAAATTAAGTGCATTATTGAACAAAAATTATGATGAACAATTTAGTTAATTTACCTTTCTGTTCTGTTATCATCATCAGATAAAAGCCATTCTTCCACTGAAGTAGATAAGGCATCTATGGAACTTGAAAAAGGTATTTCTTTACTGCATATTTGTACACAGGACTTAAAACGTTGTTCAGATGCAAACTGATAAAATTCCTGAAGAAAATTGGTACCTTCAAAATAAAAATATATTGTTTTACTACAATCTCAAAACCAAATTATATCGAAAATCTTGGGTATGCATTACCAAATCATGGACATAATAATGTCATACACAGTTTCTTTTCAATTAAATCATCCAAAAACTTTGCACAGCCAAAACATAGAGCATTGCTATCATAAATTCATTACAACAGCTTTATAAAAACCATGCATATTGGTATACAAGTTTTCGTAATGTGCAACTTTTGTAATGTGCATGTGCAACTAGTTGAAAATGAGTTCAAATTAATAAGGGTTTTCATGCTCCTTACAAATCATATTTTTCTGAAACTGAAAATGTGCAAAAATGTTTCCCATTCTACTTTTCAAATTGAATATCGAGGGATACCTAATATGAGATAATAATCTTCTACCTCAGTTTACTGGATGCTAGAGTTTGGAAAACGCAAAAACAACACAAAGGCCAGCTATTGCTGATATTAGTGTCATTGAATAACAAGGAAATGAACAATTGAACATGAGATATTTCCACTATGGAAAAAGTCATCATGTCACCTTTTTTGCATTACATCCCAAAGAATGTAAGTGTTTGCCCATATCAAGCTACCTATTCTGCCACAATATTGGATGCCTTGATAAGAAACAATTTGTATGCTTTTGTTCAACATTTTCATCTTCACCTAAGTGTTTATCTGCACACTTCAATTGTCTGATGCCTTTCACAAATCACCATTTTGTCTGAATATGTAATGCTTCTGCATGAGAATGACTGAATGCAGTACTTACTGGTGGGTTGTTTCAGTGTCTGTTAATCTTCAGTATTGTCTGTGTGGATCACCTAACACCTACAGTGTGTTGTGTCTAACTCTAAGCATTTCTGGGTGCGACTGTAGCATGAGGTCTATCACCATGTCATCTACCCAGGTCCAGGTACAGCCTTTGGTCTACTGCATGACTTTATTGGTCAGTCTCCATTTAACACATGTGACGTTACCTGTCCATGTGATCGGCCCATATAAAAGGAAGCAAATGGTGCTCCTAAATGAGAGTTAGATGATTCTGAAGAGAATGTGAGGTGCTAATCGTCAGCTGTTCCAGCCTCATCTTGATCATTTTTTGCTGGAAGGTGATAAGAAAAAATCTGAAGATCTGTTTGTGTGATTCTTATCTGTACAAAGTGTGTATCGCTAGCATAGATGTATGAAAATATATGATGTAGTGTGGTAGACTTCATGTTATAGTAGTACCCATTTCTGTATCCTTGTCTTCTTTGATTAACCCTACCAAATGTATAAATAAGTTTCACTGATTCAAAAGGCTACAAACAGCAGTTGCTTCTCTGGAATAATAATTATTATTTATCTTAAAATTTGTTACATCCACTATCCAATGAACTGATACCACAATATGTTCTGGTGTAACCACCAAGAACTATGCAAACTAACATATATCACTAACAAACTAACTGATAGACACAGACCAAAACATAGTAATTCTTTGTTGTCTCACAAATGTTTTTACCTAACAAGACACTAAAGTTTCTGTGATACTCGAATCTCTCAAACATGAAAAGCTCCAATATGTCAAACAAATTTGAATGAACAGAAAAAAAGTTAAAATCCGTAACCCATGCACCCAAATAAAAGTTTGATTACCAGACAATCAATTGAAATATGCAGCATTATCCAACCTGACAATCAATCCTTCAACTTTAGTAGTAGCAGCCTAATAAAAAATTTAAGAAAAATAACTATTAACAACCTGGAACAGCAGTTTTGAATAAATCAGTCTCCTTCTTTAGCAATGCAAGTTCCAACTCCCAATTCGAATAATTCATGTCAGATGCAGTGCAACAGTTCATTTTTATGATTGCACAGTGAACATGCACCTAGCTGGGGACAAGTATATAATGAAACAAAATACATAAAAACTTACCACGTATTAAACAACAATAACAAATATTGTATCTGTAAAATCGCACAAAAACATTTCCATGAAATTGGTGAACTCAAAGATAACATCCTATCTTAATCCTTAACACATTAATTCCATATTAAGTTTACCTCCCAAGTTTTACCAATATCAGCAATTTACAAAGACCATGTCAATTAAACATGTGAAAAGTTTGCGTGGACTAGAGATCAAACAAAAGTTGATATACAGACAAGAGATCAAATGCACAGTTAAAAAGATTATGATGAATATTAACCCAACTCACAACAAATTGGAATACAAATAGCCTAGCTCAAGAGAAAAAAAAACATGGTTGTAGTTCTGCAGAATAATAAAATTTAATAATTGAAATTTAGTAATGTTGAGTTATAGGTTAATTCAGAAAACACTGTTTTTCAACATTACTTCCTTGCAATGGACAATTGGACATCTATCTATGTTGTCACAAAAAAGTCCTGCAGCGCGTGCTGAAAACTCATTTTCATGGATTGGCAATTGAATTTAAAACAAATTTTATAAATGGTTAACAAGAATGCAAGGCTCTTCAAAACCTTGTGGAATCAAGCAATTCACTGCAATGAGGAACTGTACAAGAAATTCTATGCAGATGACGGAATGTGGGTTAGTAAAAAACAGCCAAACAGTGAAACACCCAATGCCGGCCTTAAGCCGATGCAGCTGCATTGGGCCCCGCGCCATGGTGTTTGGGTAGATTGTTGATTTTTGCCAGATACACCTTGCGCTTGAGAATTCAGTAGAAATGCCATATAAATTTCATTATTAACGAAGAACGCACTCGTCAGAACTTGCGAATTTCCTCTCGAACGTTAGCAAACGTGCTCAACTCTCGTGTTAGTGCTTTTGCATATCTGCGCTCTACCACGATCGTAACACGGTTGACTGCACACGATGACGTCATAAAATCACTGCTCAGAGGGGCCCCGCGCCTTAGTCTTGCATTGGGCCCCGCACCTGCTAGGGCCGGCTCTGGAAACACCACATTGCAAGCTGTGATTTGTTAATGTCAGTCATCTTCACACGTTGTGAAAACTTACCACAAGTGAGTTGAGTTGATTTTATTTGGCGATAATTAATATAAGTGAATGCTACATCATAAAACAGTTCATTTCAGGAACAAGCAAGGAAGCACTTCGGGTTAGGGCCAAAGGTGGGACCGGATCCGGATTCCTGGTGTCGACTCCGGCAGGATTCTGCATTTGTCTTTCGGATCCAGACCCTGAGTCAAAATTTTGGGAAAAGCGGGATCCGAAGTCACTTTTCTATTTCGGCAGTAGCAGGAGTCTGTGCGGTCATTTGTTTAGTAAAAACATGGGTAAAATACAGTTGGATCGATGTTTGTAGCTGGAGTCGGATTCTCATATTTGAAAAATTGCCTGACCCGGATTCAAAAATTTTGAAACAAGAGCGGAGTCAGAGTCTGAAAATGTGACTCCGGCCACCTCAGGTTAGGGTACGGTTGGGTTAGGTTAGGTTTAGGTTAAGGCTACGGTTATGGTTAAGTTTTAGGTTTACCTTTTGTGCATGCTATGTTTCTACCAAGTATACTGCATTCTCATCATGCGTTACTGTCCAGAGATGAGTGGAGTCACATTTTTCAGACTCCGATTCCGAAAATTTTGAAACATCAACTCCGAGTCCTGTTCACACTCCGAAAAGTTTCAAGTAATTCATGCTAAAGTGATACTGTCTGTTTTGCCTCATGAGGCAAAATACATGTTGTAACTATTTTGCCTTTGATAGAACACAAATGTTTGAAATGGTCACATGACTAGCACAATACAGAGAGACACAACATGTTGTGGTTCAAAGTTATGACTTAGCCTATACTTTACACAACATAGACAATCACAGCCAGTAAAAGCTTGCCCACATTTGAATTAGACAATGAAGACAGATATGTAGATCATGTATTCCAAACTTGTCATGTGACCACTTCAAACAAATGTGCAGCTACTGACAAAATAACTTCAGAACTGGTTTTGTCTCTTGAGGCAAAATAGACGCTGCTTATCACATATGTAACTGTGATTAAATTACGAAGTGGAAACCATTGAAACACTAGTTAAGTAGTTCAAGCTTCAATAATTAATTAGATAGATGCCAAGCATTTAAAGTGAGCGTTTATTTTCAATTTTTGCAAAAGAGTCATTTTAAATCTCCGAGGCAGGAGCTGACCACATGTTCACAAATATTGAATCGTACTTTAACCATATGTGCTCTGATAAAACTCTGAACTATGGTATAACTGTGCCAAACTGAGCCATTAACATGAATGTGCAAGCAAATCGTACCGAAAAATCTAACATTTACATTAAGCATAACTACCGTGTAATCCCTTTCAAATTTATCATAGCAAAACAATATAGGTTATCTTTAAAATTGCAACTATCAGGGCAAATATCCAACTTTGTTCAGTATGGCTACAAAATGTGAGCAGAGGTTGGCCTATGCAAGCCGTGGCTAGACTACAAATCTGCGCAATGCCAATAAACATTATATTATCAGGGTGACCCAAAAAGATGCGTACCCATATTTTGTTCGATAAAAAACCCATTTTTTTGTACTGCTGCACATTAGTTCTGACATTATCGTCAAACCCTGTCACTAGTGTATAGGTCATTTCGGCACACTGTTACTTCTCTGTATTCTGTTTGGTTCACCATTGTTTTTTGTCATGTGTCTTGCGTTATTGCCCATATCATTAGCCCAACATTCTCATAGTTAAGGCATGAATTCGAAATTCCCGAACTGCATTGTCACTTACACACTGCAGGCCTATCTTGCATAGGCCATAACTGTGAAACCGTCATTAGCGGTGAACGCTCGGTACTCGCACCCATTGTCACACTTTGGTGATATATGACGACACTGGTCGGAAAACACGTTTCAATTAATTCCATTCTGTTTGACACCAACAAGCATAATTACAGAAATTAGGCCCCTTAAAAATTTTGTTTAGCTCCTGCACATACCTTAATGTTGACTCCTGCTCCGGCTCGAACGTAAAATATTGACTCCTGCTCCAGCTTAAAATGCAAACTCCGGTAGTAGTCTATTCCGGTACTCCGGCTCCGTGATCATCTCTGTCACTGTCATGTTACAGGAGATCAGAGATGGTCAAATAAGGTTTCAAATTAAAAGATCCACGGGCAGTTCTGCAGCCATTGCCTAAAGTAAAAATAGTACACAAGAGAAAAATATTTTTCGTTGCAGTTAAATACAATTTTCCCCCAAACACCTAATGCTAATAAGTTACAGTGTTTTAATCTTTCATATTTTCATAACTGTTGAAACCTAAATTTCGGTCCCACTGAAACTTGTTATCAAGAATGGAATAATAATCTTGTTGCGGGAGGAATGGTTGCTGAAAACAAGCGTAGGATAACAATAAATAATATTTTTACCTGACGTTGTGGGGTCACTACTGTTGAGTTCGCTTTGAATCCTCAACATGAAGCATCTTGTGACTCCGAAATACAAGCAGGGAAAGGCTTCAAAACAAGTTCAGAAAACAACTTGAAAGTTCGCCGACAACCTCATTAAAAAGTGAAGGCAAAGAAGAAACATTAGAATGTCTAAAGTCATGAACTGAACTCAAGAAGAATGAAGACGGACACTGGATTTGCAAACACTTGATTTACAAGGACGTTGTATTGTGTATTTATTTGAACTATCGTATATTTACACTCCGTTTGCTATAGCAATTCACCACTAGGAAGAGAGCAAATCAAAATCTTATAAAAAAAATTCTGTCAACAATTCAGATGAAGACATAAATAATATTTTTGATCCAAACGAATAAAAACAAATAATAACAAAACACAATCCACATTATGATAAAAAACGTAACCGAAATCACTGGTAACTCCGAAAAGTCCGAACTCGACGTAATGACGTTTCACGACGTCATCCGAGTAGCCAATGAGAAACGAGAAGGGCGGTGCGATGCCTTGGCACGTGATAAACTGACCAATGAAAATGCTCGAGAAAATTCATATATACCTGTGTCTTTGCCAGGATCATTCAGTTGAGCAAATGGGCATTCCAGCTCAACACCTAAACCAGTAAGTGGGCATTCCAACTGGCTTAGGCAGAACATCCAGCAGTGGGCATACCAAGCTGGCTTAGTCCAAGTGGGCATACCAATGGACTAAATTACCTAAAAGAGATTCACGGTTTAATGACTATGATGGCGCGGACAATTTGGGCTTCTCTCTCCTTCATGAAAGACTGAAACTTGCGCTAACCCCTGTTACTGGTAATAAATCTCTATGTGTATGTCAATACAACATGCTATAGTAAACTCTTGTTGTTCATACTAAAAGATGAATGTCGCAGTGCTTAACGTTATATTAATAAAACCATGAGTGAATACACTTTCGTCTGATAACAAAGCTGAGCGTGAAGTCGAACGAAAACGGGCGGGTCTAAGTTTCTTAATTGTTAACTTGGGTGTGCCTTGGGCACTCCGATCAAATTCACCAGTGCTTTTGCATAGTTGTCTTAAACGTGTGCTGTTCCTCTTCTTTAGAAGGGAACTGCCACATAAAAATAGTGCCACCATTGAGGTAGTGCCTAAATAAAAAAAGGGGTACAGCCTCAGTTCGACTTCTTTTCTAACAAACAATTAAGCGGTTCTCATTAAATTTGACCAGTTTTAATATATCTACTTAACCAAATGGAGCCACTATGTTCGACTTTTTCTTTTGATGGAGAGAGAGTGAAGTCACTCAAAACTTTTCGTGTCTTTACTTAATGACCTACTGTACTGCGGGAAGTGTAAGTTAGCACAGAAGATAGGAAATTTAGACAGAACAGGGTTCTGTATGCTGAAATTAGAGACAGTATAAGCGTGACTTACATTGGAGCAAAAAGTCACTAGAATAGACATCCATTAGGAAAGTTTAAATAAATATGGAAACAAGTGGTAAGTTTGTGAATTTCTGTTTTGTTTTTCAGAGTGTCATAGGTATATGAGATAGTGAATAAAAAGTAAAAATGCCAACAGACATTCATCATAAATGTTTTAGGGCAATACGATCTTTACATTTTAACTGGGTTCAAAATCCAGTGGTAGTGTTAGATAAAAAATTACAAACTATTGGTTTAAACTCGGATTATCTTAAAAAGGATCCTGGATTGTTTGAGGTATTTCGGAAACGGCTGTATAGAAGACTAAACAAACGATATTTCGGATTACGAGATTTGATTGTTCCAGAACATTTTATCTGCCAATAGAGATTATGTGGCATATGTTGAAATACAAGCCAAAGAACGAACAAACGTATGAGCAGATAAAAAGAGCCATAACCACACCACCGTTTAGAAAATGACATATCTAGAACGACTGTCGAGAAATCTGTTGTAAATGCCAGATCGTAACCCTCAAAGGATAATGACCCTACCAGTAATACCCTAGAGATCTGAGACAATTGGAATAAGAAAATAGGATACTCCCAACACTAGGATACTCCCAAGAAGACAAGGTTTAAAGGGAAAAGGAGCCCAGCTATTATATTAAAAGGATAATTGGAGGTAGTAGGATTACAGTTAGATTTTTTAAAGGAGAGCCAATATTGTTTAATAAACTTAAAAAGTGCCTTAGCGGAAAATTTCAAATAGATAAATTCCACAAATATCGCCCATTTATAGAAACGATGAATAAAGATTATTTTCAATGACAACTAGGCATCATTTGGGAGGTATTATTTAATAAAAGACTAAGAAAGGAACGTTATAGATTGCTAGGAACTGTGTTGTAACGTGAAGCAGTTACTAGGATTCATATGCACTACGGGAAATATGGTTGTGAATCATCTAAAGTGTGCTGATGATATATGTGTGTTCAGCCCTAGTATGAGTGGGCTGCAATGTCTTCTGAATATTTGCGGTGATTATGCTGCTGAACACGAAATTATTTTTAATTGTAGCAAAACAATTGGTGTTCTTTTTTGCCCCAAAAAAGTATGAACAACCTGCCCCATCAAATGTTTTTCTAAATGGTGCACGTGTACAATTTTTAAACCAAGTGAAATATCTTGGTGTGCGGATAAATGCATCATTGAAGGATGATGATGACATTCAGAGACAAGTGAAATCACTATACTGTGCAGCAAACAAACTCAGAGGCACTTTTGATCAGTGCACTCCTGCAGTAAAAAACACTTTATTTCGTGCCTATTGCA
>Ga0210059_1000890_pt1 | contig 42269 bp, 27 predicted proteins | sample Ectturendosymbi2_FD_188042 | JGI IMG/M metagenome (GOLD analysis project Ga0210059, IMG submission 188042) | Ecteinascidia turbinata endosymbiont from Florida, USA - Sample 2 (SPAdes) (version 2) | ecosystem: Host-associated > Tunicates > Ascidians > Unclassified | place: Key West, Florida... | reverse complement strand
GCATAACATGATTACCTCTGGGGCCTAGGCGTATTTTGATCGGTCTTGCTTAGCCGCATTTACGATTCATATCTTCATCACAAAAGTTTGTAATACATTTGCGACAACCTGAATCTTTGCTAATTTGCGCCACCCCTCAACATGGTCTCTGATTTTACGCTACCAATGGGAGGGCCGATGGCAAAAATGCGATACTCAATTAAAAGATTGTTAGCACCGTCCCACAGTTAAGATGTAGTGATCGTCAAACAAGTTCACCAACATTTCTGCAGGGGCCTCTAGTGCGTGCGCAGGGCCCCTCTATTAAAGTTGCAGCAACTTGTAGGGCCCTTGATTGCATGCGTGGGGCCCCCATGCGTGCATGCGCAGAGCCCCTCTATTAAAGTTGTAGCAACTTTTAGGGCCCTTGATTGCATGCGTGGGGCCCCACGAATGCATAGAAGGGCCCCGGTTAAGACACTTCGACATGGATGTTTTATGCAGAATTTTTCAACAATGTCTGGTTGCGATGTTCCAAATTGAAAAAATGGTGGCTTGTTTTCCTGTACGTTTCCAAAAAAAGAGTGTTTTTATAGTTTAAAGTGCCAAATATCATCAAAACAACACACTGTCTTGCGGCAATGTCGATTAAAGATCACTTAATAAAATTAACAATGTGGTGACAGGGGGCCCAAAAACTTCGAAATGACCGGCCAGGGGGGCGGCCGCCCCCCTGCCCCCCCGTCAGTTTCGCCACTGGGTGTTGGGGTTAACTCCCACTTTAGTTTGAAATGTTACAAAAACTTTGTTACCTGCGAAAAGGAGATAAATTGTTTCCGCATACTTTTTGCTTGTTAATTTGTCGACTTAACGCAAAAAGTGTAGTTGTGAATGCTCTGGCATAGTGATGGGCATGTTTTACTCCCCTGTTTGAACGCTCATCCTGATAGGTTTGCAGTTATGAAGTGTTGTGTCGTAGCGTTGAGTGTATTTTCCTCCAATATCCCAACTTGGAGCGCTGATATTTTCGTTTATAATCAGTGCCAAGGGAGTACGCAAGGGGGTGGGTGGATGAATCCCCCCTTCCCTTGAGCTTGATATTTTACAAAAACTTTATTATCTTCACAAAGGAGATTCATTGTTTTCGCATACTTTTGCTTGTTGATTTGTCTACTTAATGCAAAGAACAGGGAATGAATTTGCATGCAAATTTCAAGGAACATTGTCAAAGGGCCAAAAAGTAATAATCAGGTTTCAGTAGGAATCTGGGTTATCGTCTGCATCCAGAAACCATCTCACCACTTTTTGCAGACCATTCGTCCACTAGGCTATGCATGTTTAACAGTGTGTTTGGCGTTAGTTCACTTTATCCAAAAACTTGCAATTTATTTGTCTGTTAAGGCTGATCAGCGCAAGTGCTGACAGTATTGGCTGCATTAGGCCTACCAATTTCTGTAGCGTAGAACTGTTTCAAGAGCTCAAAACAAGCAGTTGTTAACATATAAGCATCCAGGCATTTGTTATGTCTCAGCAGGAAAACAGGAAAACTAAAATTTTGCTGGACGTCTATAAATAACAACAAAATCGAAAGTTTTCTTGCGTACTTCATGCGCATTCTCAATTCTTGTGCAGTTCAGCAAGATTCGATTTTTCAAACCAACCCGCACTTACACTATATGCTTGACTGCTCGTATTCGACAAGACATTAGCGCAGCCTCATTTCTGCTATGTAAATTGCTCTGACGAATTGATGAGTGCGTTGTGCTCCCCTGTTTTAACGCGCCGGCTGATATTTTTGCAGTTACGAACTGCTGTATCGTAGCGTTGGGTGTACTTTCCTTCAACTGTCTAACTTGGAGCGCTAATAGTTTGTATTTAGTGCAATGACATAAAATAAGGAGAGTGGATGTGTGGGAAAACGTGCACATTATGTCAACAAACTTCCCAAAATGTTGGTTTAGAAACAGGACTATGACGTCAAATTGTGAAGCCACAGACAGCGCACACCAAATACAAATGACTACCCTATGCCACCTAATGAAAACCCCATGGAAATTTTCTGCGTACGCCACTGGCCATGACAACAGATTAGCAAGAACCACTTACTAGCTTTGTTTTAGTTTACCGCATAACTACACATTGAACGGCTAGTTGGGGAATCTATAAACTTGCAATAATAAACAAAACGTTTGTATTTTCGGTTCTCATAACTCCAGCGCCCACTACAGTTTCGTTTTCTCCTTAATACTTCCCCATAAGTTTTTCAAATACAATTCCTTAAATCAGCATTCGCCACTCAGTTTTACAAGCTTTCAACCACATAATTTAACAAAAAACTTAAATTTTAAACAATACATAAAATGGCCGCCTTCCACATATGAATTGTTTTACGCTATCGAGCATCAGCGACGCTCTCATGGCGCTCACAATAAAGAGACAACGTTTGTCTCAGAATCAAACCGCAAGCACCAAAGAATCGGCTAATTGCATTTACGATCAATCACGCGGAATGAGCGTTTGTTTCCAGGGCAGAGCAGCGCAGGCAGTGGCGTAACAGACGGTGGGTGCATAGGTGCTCTCCGCCCCCCTGGCAAGCTAAATGTAAAAAATAGGCACCCCTCAGACATTTCATGAGCTGCAGAATATGAAAGTGCTTCTGCAATTTTTGGAGATCCGTTGGTCTTGACATTTTAAATACTGAAATAGTGTAATGCTTAGCAAACCAACAATCGTCTAATGAATCGCAAATTCAAAGTTGTTGCTGTGAACGTGTATACTGTGTGTGATGTAATAATCGCCCGTATTTGCGGAACATTGCCGCCATTTGCGGCCATTATACTTCTACTTTTTTTGGACTGTGTGATGGAGTTGTGAATACGTTTATGTTCGAAAGCTGTCGTGTACATTTCCTTGAGATTAGGCAGTGACCTTAATATTAGAATACTGAGAAAGTTGTGTAGTGACACTACAACTTTTTTTTGTTTTGCAAAGCCAATTAACAAAGCTGTCTGCAATTCACCGCTGAAGTTGAACCAGCGGTGTTGATTTTAGCATCTCGGCTGAAGGTGATAACTTCTTTTTTCAGGCCATCCCAGCAGGTACCGCGGCTTTCGTCTGCGCAGCGCTCTTAAAGTAATTACAAGAACAGGTTCCAGCGAATGGGTGCGAACCGGCTGAATCCCATCACTGCTAACAGCCACACTCTAAAAAACAGCAGTCGTCTCATGACCTGTACCTATGACGCAACAATGCAATTTCCAGAATAACTACAAGGTGTTGCCAATCACAAAAGGAAAATTACCACAATTATAAAAATTAACACAATGTATAGCTGTTTCGTGCGAACTTGACCATTGCACATTTTGGGAAAAACACACGTGAGCTACTTGGATCTCAAAAATCGGGGTATCATATCAGAGAAGATGCAAAAACCCACTGACAGTGACCAGTAATGCTAGCCGGTTCGCTGATCTCATAAAATTCCGTGAGACGGTTCTATAGAACCGGTGCGAACCGGTTGAATCCCACCACTGAACATAAGCATAGATACATTGAATACATCATTGATTTGATGATGTGGACAGAGTAAAGAAACTGTGGTTTCTCTGTTCGTACTTGCATAGTGTTTGCTTGCATTATTTCAACGTTTGACTGTTGCAGTCTTCCTTATCAATAGATCGTTTTTTGTCAAGACGTAAGGAATTACTGTGCTCTACTCAGTCAACAATGTGTTCCTACCACCTGTGTTGAGCTGCATTGCTTTAAGCCGAACGATTTTCTACATGTTTGCTTTTTTGTATTTTTGAAAACTCAGTTCTTTAAAGCCTCGCAAGCAATCGCTCTTGCTATTTGCCTCAATAGTCCATTATGTCACAGACACATGTACATTCTCAGCCTTCCAAGGTACGAAGATGGAGTCTTCCATCTTACACTGGTCAGAGATGGAAGCCAACAGCAGTGAAGCGTGGACGTATAAGTCAAGTTCTCCAGCAGAACAATACTTTTTCTGCCATCACAGTTTGCGCAACACGTAAATGATGCAGCAGTAAGTAATTTTGAAGTGGCCATACCCCGAGGTAAGAAAAGGCAGCAGATGGCAGATCTCGGGTTAGTTGCAAAATGTCATTTGGGCCAACGTGGAATGAGAGGGAAGTTAGGGATGAAATTTCAAGTCTGTTTGAAGATTGCTTTGTACTACCAAATCAGTCTGATACCCTGAGTTTTTCATTCCTGACGAGCCTGTCTGGTATGAGAGTGCTCACAAAACCAAAAGCAAGCAAATCTTTTAAATCGGATGCATCAGAAGTTCTATCACTAAGTCGATCAGTTATTTATATTGCCGTGGATTAAGCTAACGAACTGCGGGAGTACAAGGTTGTTGGTGAGGAGGTATGGTTAGTTACATGCAATAAACTTTTTTGTGTGTATCTGCATCTGAAAATGTGGTGGTGCCCTTTTGGACAGGCCAAAAATCCATTACCAAAAGAGTCAATCATACCGAAACACGAGGAGACAAGGAAGCTAGACATCGAAAGTTCGACTGAAGTTGAACCGACTGGTTCGATATACATGTAAGGCAGTGCTATTGTAGGAATACTTCAGTTTCATAGGGCAGTTTATTCTTTGAGCAGGATAACATTGGTACTATTAGTTGTTTCGTGAATGCATATGTGCAAATTACAGCGTTTAAAAAGCTTCACGGAAGCGCTTCATAAACGTAAACCACGAATAATCTGCAGATATGTTTTCATCGAAAGACATTTGATCAATGGACTTCCGACAGTTTGATGCAAAGGCATGTGTTATTTTGTTCAGGGATTATATCACTTCGATGTATGAAACAAACTGGTCTGATGATGATGATGTTATTGCAGCATCTCTGGTTAGAAACCAGCTCAGTGATTCTGAACAAGAGTACGATTCATTGCTTTGCTTTTCAACAATCGTATTAAGTATAATTCGCATTTGCCACTTTTCGTCACGTGTAATGTGATTTACTGCTTTTGACTGCTTACTGCGATTGGGTGCTAGAAGTTTGAAAACATTATCATTTCAACCCGGGTTGTAGAGTCAGAGATGAAATGTCCGACTCGTACTCCCCCAACTCCTAGCTTGCAAAATTTCCGACTCCGACAACTTAACATTACCTATAAACGTTTGGCTCTCAACTGTGCTACAAGCTAGCTGAAATTAGTTTAGAAAAAAACAAAGTTATGGTCTCTGCATACATGAGTTTTGAAACAATGATATGACGCGCTTGCTGATTTCCTGAAAGATAGCACAATTTTACTAATAAAAAAGATATCTTTTTTGACTTTTTTGACCTACAAAAGATGACCTCTGTTTTGTGATGCCCAACGATCGATTTAGAGAACCTGGGTTACTAAATAAAAAAAGAATTTGGCGCCCCTTGTATTAGTGATGCTTGGTCTGGATCCGCCACTGGAGTGGTCTGCATTTTGATACTTTGGTGTAATCTATCGGTTTTAGATTTACTGCCACGTATATTGATGCAAAAGTCATGTTATTGCAGAACGGGATCGGTAGCTCAATTAGCTTGTAAGGATGTCCTAACTTCACTGCAATATCAGATCGATTCAGATGACGTGAATCTTTTCAACATCAACAGACAAAATATTTTAGGTGGTGCGATTCGGGCCATCAAAAGAAAATCTTTCAAACCACTGGCAAGAGTAAGTGTAAAGTTTAGTGGCGACTTGGGTCAATCTGAATGAGTAGTAGATGATGGAGGAACAACAAGAGAATTTTTGAGACTTATTGTGGATAGCGTGTGTAGCTTCCTGACACTCAAATTCAGGCCCACATCAAGAGAATCATAAAGTTCGGATAATGCACGTTCCAATTTTATTACCACAAGCCCACAAAACGTGTCCCACAAAATGTTGCTCACAAAACGTAATAAAACGAAAATTATGACGACCAGCCTTAAGCTGTGAGAACCTTATGTCCTATATGGCAGCCTTGTGCTACAAGAATCAAAGACCTCATGTCTTTCTATGACGGACCAACCTTCACGGTCCTAATAAAGCTCAGAATCGTGTGTTTCCGCCCTCTCCACTACTGAAGATCAACTACTCGGTGACCAAGGAATGCGGAACGCGTCCCGGCAATTAATTGAGGTTCGATAATAATTAATCAAGGGGAATGTCGCTTAAGGACAACACGTAAACAAAATACGCAGCGATTCTGCGAACGTTACAACGTGTGCAACGGTTCAATGTTTGAAGGCAATGAAAAATCTAAAATATTGACGAGAAACGAAACTAGTGAGTAATGTGGTGCACCTCTAGTGTTTCAGGGATTTTTTTTTTCAGTGTGTATGAAGGTGGTTATCAGACAGCGTATGCAGCGCAGAACGCACTACGCAGCATTTAGAAGCATCACATTGGTACGAGGTGACTCTCATAGAAGCAGAACCAATATAAAATTTATTAATTCTTGTCAACGTCCGCAAAGTTTCAATAAACGTGTTCGAATGAAAGCAGTTTTACTACGATATTTTCTCAAACTTTAAGTTATGTTGATTCCTTTGCATAAAAATCATGTTCTGTCTAACACGTATAGAGCCGGTCTACGTGATATTCGTACTTGGCTCTATCGCTATACAGCCGGTATGGTTTTGCGCGTGACGCTTGAGCGGGCAAAGTGATGTTTAAAAGGCTGTGCTGGGAAAACCATGCACGCTAGAAAAAAACTTCCTACATATGAAATGTTCGGCTGATTGTCTAGTTTCTGATGAACTAAACCAAAAAAAGTTTCCACTTTGTTTAGATGGGTATATTGGGTGAAAACTGGGATGGATCTACTGTTTTTTTACTTAAGGTTCACTGCGCTTATTCAAAGCATTGCAAAATTGTCAAACTCACAGAGTATGTTGCTAGACCTATTTTCAAACATCCTGTGAAGTTTCAAGTATTAAGTTTCAGAGAAAAAAAAGTTATGACTGTTTATTTAACACCTCAGCCTAGAAGGGATTTTGTGCTTTTCGACTGAGTACGCAATCGTATGTGCGCTCCGAGGTTCCACATACCGCCTAACAATGCCTGTGCCTCGGCTCGCTTCGCATAAATTTTGCAACAGCACTTTGTTCATGAACTTCAAGCTTCAGTATATCGGCCAGAAGCAGAAGTGAAGGTACGCTTCCAAAGGGGCGCCGCCGCATCGGAGCCAAAGTTCCAGACGTTGCACAAAAATCTCCTTCACTCGTAAACATGCCTCTTTTGGGGGTTCTTTTATTTTTACTGTAATCGCTACATTAAGCCTACTTCACCATTCTATCACGAAAACCACGTGAAATCAATTGTACTGTATAACTACTAGCGTGTATGATCCCGTTAAGCGGTTAGATTCAGTAAATATAAACGGTTACACGCATTATCCAGATAATGAAAACCTATGGTGGCCGAACTAATCCTATTACACACTAAACATCGCATTTCTTGCTGATCAGATTGTATTGAAATGGCCAGGAATGAAATAAATCCAAAGCCAAACCAGTGATTCACTTGATATGTGGACGTTGCACCGTGTTTTGGAGCCATTGTTCATCTCCATTCATCCCTCTGCGTCGTGACAATGCTGCCCAAATTTCCTCTTTTGTTAATTTCCTCTATTTTAGCGTATTGTAAAAAAACTTCCAAACAAATTGTTCATATGTTTTTTATGGATTGACCAATATGTGAAGAAAATATTGTTCCTATGTTTTATACATGAGGTTGACTAGCACATTCTAAAAGAAAAAGACAAAAATTTGAAAAGGAAGTTTTATCCTGAAATTTTTTGTTATGCCTTTTTGGAGGACCACCATGTACTATGCTTTGTGATGTCATCAGCTACGTTGTCCGACGGGCTGCTCTCGCATGCAAACAGTGCGGTGCGTTGCATGGGATGATGAAGATTAATCAGGTTTCTTGTTTTGTTGTGCCAGAAAGATCTGCGCAACGGAAGCGCGTCAGAAGGTAGAGTGTTGAGTAGCAGTGAAGATTTTGTATGTAGCAAAGGTGATGCTCATGTATAGTACTATTGGTAAATCCCGTTTTATTTCACACAGCTATGTACTACGTGAACCTGTACTACGTGTTTGGATGCTGTCTATCACTTTCGTTGCTGCACGGTGGTCCTGGTCCAAAATGTTTCTCATCACTGTTGTATGATCAAATAACTGAAAAGAAACCACACTACGTGGAAGCGTTAGGTCATCTTGAATGCACGTAAATTTATACGAAGTTATTAAAGATGCAACACGTACTGTACATCTTGCCAGTGGCGTATCTAGCGTATGGCAGGCATGGCACGTGCCATCGGCGCCACACTGACGGGGGCGCAAAAGTTGCTTAGGAAAAATTACAAATTTTATTTACAGTTTCTTGAACCTCTGTTTTGTGCCCCATACAACCATAAACTGCAAAGCTGCATCAACACAGCGCGCCCGTATCTAATGGATATAGTCCGGCGTATCTCGCCAGCACCACCAAGGATTATGACAAAACTGTGATATTGTGACGTAACACGACGGTCAGACATTGCGACAGAACAAGAACTCCTGCATACCATGTCTACAAGACATCGTCCTTCTCACGCTATAAGAAAGGCTAAGTCAGCCCGCACTGTTGCATTGCAGGCAAGAAGACATTAGTTAGACTGTCAGAATCTGGTTGAGACGAGTTTAAGTCCGTGGTTGTGAGAATCTGATTGTTACGATGGGGCGTAACGAGGTTAGATGGCGACTTGGCCAATAAGCAAGTTTGGCGCCCCCTACGGTCGAACCTGAGGTCTTTCGGAAGCAAATGCACTGTACTGAAGAAAGTACTTGTGACATTGTTGGGGCTTTTCGGCCCCCTCCGCAGTAATTCTGCGACCCTCGCAGCGATTCGGCGCCTCCGTAGTTATTCGGCGCCCGGGGAATTGTGCCCCCCTTCGTTACGCCCCTGCTGTTTACGCAAATAACTGTTGTTGAGGTCCTACCACTCCGACATAACGAAACTTCTTCGACGGCCATTATTGTCCGACAAATAGGTTGAATAGAATACCCCAGTCCAGAGACCAAGGTATAGAACATTAGTTATTCTTCGAAAAATCAGCAGTTGTTGTCGTTACCGTGCCAGTTGAGCAAAAAATGTTAGCTCATGAAAGAAGACATTAGTTGATCTTGTTTAGAGCTGACTTTTTATGTCAAAATTTGGCTTTCTGTTCGATATCCAAGGGCTTTGTTGCGGTCCTGACTGTGAGTGACAATTTAGGAGCTGTGTACAGTTCGGATGTATATGGCAAGCAATTGTACGAGAAGATTCTAGATTGCAAAATGCTAGTTTTAAGTCATGCAACGTAATTATCGCGTCCTGTAGTCCTCCTAACATTATTCGAATTGCTTTGCAAATAATGCTGACGATGACAGTATGTAGTGCAAGCTGCAAGCGGTCTTTCAGTAAACTGAAACTGGTCCTTTAATATCTCCGGGCCTTAATGACTAACAATAAGTCAGGGCAGGTTGTGTGATCCAACTTTGATGAGTACAGAAAGGGACGAAATAGGTAAAGCTGACTTTGTTGAAATCACAAACGAATTTGCTTCGACAAAGGAACGGTGCGTGTTGTTTTATTCAGCATTTTTGTATAATTTGACTGGAAAAGGTTGGATATATTAATGTTTCGATGGAATTGTGTTTTTCGAACACAAGTGATACATGACGTGCATTAAATAAGTTATTGTACAATTCAAATTAAGTGTGTTTCATTTTAAAAGAAATTGTCGTTTGCAATTGAAATATATGCTTTGAATTTTTATAAGATATACAGTTTTTTCAGGAAACACTATGTAGGCCTATGATTTATGATAACGTTATTATTTGAATGTTTTGATATTCTTCATCATGAAAATAAATGAGTATTGAAACATGTTATGACCCTTATGGATAATTTATATTTTATTTTATGAAAAGTTTAGAGCAAAGATAAGCACAAATATTTTCCAATTTAAAACATTTATTTTCTTCATGTTTTATCTATCGTAAAAATGTCCCTATATCTAATATTTAAATTATTAAAAGGGCGCGCAGTTAAACTTTGCCATGGGCGCCACTTTCATAGATACGCCACTGCATCTTGCTTATGGCAACTTTAAGGCGACATTTGTGTAAAAACTTAATGCAGATTTACTTAACATATTTTATTTGTTCAGATCAAAGATGCGAACACGGAGGAATACTTCAATGCAGCTGTATTCGATGCTGGAGACTTTCGTGAACTCTGTAGCGTGACGTACGTTACAACAATGAGGATGTCAAGCAAGGATAACCCTCTCATGAAGAACATTCGATTTTGCACCGAAATTCGAGTGAAAGATCAGTTGAAAAGGTTTTTCAAACGAACCTAGTTTGTGTTTGTTATTTTAATTCCGGATAAATTATTGACTGTAAATTTCACTCGCAGGTTTATCGATGGCTTAAACATTACTGGGATTGTTTATAGAATGGTGATGCATCGAGACCTGTTTTATAGAATGGTGATGCATAGAGACCAGTTCAAACACCTCTTTCATCATGGCAGTTGCATCTTGACTGCGGCACTCCTTGGTGACCTTTGCAGCCAAGCAACCTTTCTCAAAGTGAAAGCGACCGTTTCGCAAGAGAGCAATGTGCACTTGCATTTGGGCGAGATTTTCTCATAGATGCGGAAGAGGAAAATAGTTTTCTTAATGCTTTACACATAGAAGTGTTCAACGTGCATTGCTATCAAAAGTTCAATTGCGTTTACTTTTCTTTGTTGGGGCGTATATCATACAAAACATTAGAATTTGTGCACGTGCTTTTGATTTGCAAACTTTAACTTCACGGATCCTCTTTGTGTTGTCTTTCCAGATGGAGCACTCACTCTGAAGGATGTGCTGATATTTTGTACGGGGGAATTTGAAATACCTCCATGTGGATTCGTACCTCCTCCTAAAGTGGAGCTTGGCCACAATTCTTCTAGGCTTCCTCCTCTAGGCAAGACCTGTGCGGACACGTTGATTCTTCCCACAATTCACTCTGATTACTCGCACTTCACTGCGACGTTGGAATTCGGAATATTAAATTGCCAGGGATTTGGTAACGCGCGTAATCATCTTCCGAAGTTCGAACTGCATTTCGAATGTTAGGCAGAAAAAGTTAGAAGCATTTTAAAATTGCCGCTGTTCGGTCCGCAGGATCAATATCGATTATAATGCAAAATCTCGTGCTTGTTAATCACAAATTTTGCTTATTTTGTAATTTCGTTGATTTTGTTGTTTGGAGTTCATGTGCGAAATTTTCTAATGGAGTATTTCGGTCTACGCGACTTCTTCAAGAAAAGAAGCGTTTATGGTGGCAAAACAGCGACTCGCGTTAAGCGATTATTCGTGGTAACACCGTTTCCAATCAGACTCCTGCGACTTTTAACATTTTGTTTATGCTCGGACCACTGCGCCTGCTGCTATCTTCACTATTCTTTAGCGCTCAGGAATCTGGACGTTTTTGTCGAAGCACAATCGTGGTTGACAGCATTTGTGTTTGTATTGTTAGTTCAGTGTAAAATGGAGTTGCAATTTACACATTTGCTACGTCTTTACACATTTGCTACGTAAAATGGAGTTGCAATTTACACATTTGCCCTGAGTTCTCGTCTTCGGTATATTTTCGTTACACTGGGCACGGTTGATTATGCAAAAAATTGCTAATAAAGCAGTTTCACGTGTGTTACGTTGCATGGAATCAGCTACAAATTGTACAACTCTTTCATGGATCACTGACGCTGCAAGTCCACTGTTTTGTGCCAGAATAGCATCAAGCCTCGTCTGAGCCTTTTCGGAAAGTGGAGAGGCAATAGGTTCCACGTTAGCGGTAATCGGCTGTGTTGCACGATATCTCTGATATTGATACTAGCGGAAAAGTCTAGATTCTGCAATTGCAATAACCTGTAGTTGACATGGAATAGTTGCATTGGTGAGTAGTTATGCGCTGTAGACAGCGCATGGTTGTTGTGCACAGCTACAAATTCTGTCAATCTTCCAATTACGGGCATATAAAGGCAGTGCAGATGAAACAAATAGGTATCATTCAATGGGTCCAACATGTGGTATTCTTCCAGTTGCACGAATTCATTATAAAATCCACTGGCAACATGTGGGTTGTTGACATCCCTATTGAGGCGTTCTATTCGTTGATTGTGCACTGAACTCCCGGTATTTACAGCATTTGAATTTCTTCTCCTCTGCAGCATGAACTCCCAAACCGTCACATTTTCCATTGCGAAATCTGTTCTCAGTGGAAATGGCATCCCGCATTGTTCACTGGAAGTGGCATCCCGCATTGTTCCTCGGCCTCTTTAAAAAAATTTAAAACAGTCAAAGATTTGTTGTTTGTTGAACACCGGCAGTCCACAATTAACCGACTAAATCCATCAATGCCAACATGAATAACTAATTTCCATCTGACACGTTTAAGGGTACCATCAAGATGCCAAACACAGTTTGGCGATGGAACCAGTGGCGTGCAGTGGTCTGGTGATGCCCGGGGCGACTGCTTCATTGGATGCCCATCTACCAGATTCTAGTATTAATCAGTGGCGTATGGTGGTCATTGTTACTGGATATACGCTGTTTGTGTCGTCACAATATGACGTCCTATTCACGCTTGCAAACCAACGTTTTGGCGAAGTTTGTTTTCACAACATGCATATTCACGAACACCGGAGCAGCGGTAGGGCAGGGGGAGCAGTAAAACAGTTGAGGGCAATGGAAACTTGTAAAAAACAAAAAGTAACCAATTATGTTTGTTTCTGTTCATCAACGATGCTGACCTCAAAAATAACAACAAAATTTATAAAAATCATTCCAAATTTTTTGGGTGCCCGAATGCCTGCAAAAAAATTCTTTCAAGTCAAAGTAGATATACCATGAAATTACCTATGATACTGTTATGAATAGTAGTGGTGTTGGAGGTGGGGGTGTAGTGGTTGCAGGCACACCCCCAAAAGATTTGATTTGCTGACATCTTGACAAAATCCCTTAAAATCCGAGTATAAATTGCGCCCAGCGTTGTTTGACTTCAAAAAATGACACCCAAGGTTTGCAGAAAAACACTTGACCTTTTTTTGGAGGTCACACCAAAAAAAGTTCTTCATGATCTTTATGGGAGAAAATCTGTCGGCGAAATTGCACAAAAACTTTTCGGGGAAGTTTACGGAAATTCGGGCAAAAATCTTTCGCACTCCAAAAATTTGCCTGCTACTGCACCAATGATGAAAAGGCATCTCCGCCTCCATCGCCCCTTTCTGAAAGGGCAGAGGGTAAAATGCACCCGCCATGCCTCCATTCTCCGGCGTCCCTGAGCATATTACTCTACACTCTCTTTACTCGTTTTGTAGGTTACAATGTGTCACTGAAATGAACATAAATTATCAGCGGTCTCCTGAGACAGAACAGTTCATACCTACAAACATATCTGGCAACGCGCTTAAACAGGGAGTACAGCACACTCAGTGCTACGTCAGCGCGGTTCACAACTGCAACAATACAAGGCTGCGCGAATGTCTCGTCGAATAGCAGTCGATCAGAACGTATGCGGTTGGGATGGCGGACACCCAGGGTTGACAGTTTGAAACTTGCTAAACTACGCAAGAATTGAGAATGAGCATAAAGTACGCAAGAAAACTTTCGTTTTGATCATGTGACTGTTATATGTACAACTCCTGGAAGGACAGAACAGATATGGGATTGTTTGAGCCCTTATGATTAATCCGCCTGAACTGCCAATTATTGACGAAGCTCGAAATGATTCACCATATTTCAACCACAAGAGTGCGACTGTATTAGCACAAAAAACGAAATGGGAACCTGGTGATGCATTATAAAATCAGCTAAATCAAGCACGGTGAAATAGTACAGTTTTGAAATTTGGCTCAGAAAATCAATTAAACGTCCATAACTATCTTCAGTGTTGATGTAGTTGAACCAACCAAAAAAAACACCCGTTTTTTTTAAAGCCCACCTAAAAAAAACGATAAAACCAACAAAAAATCCCACGCTTTACTTTTCCTGTGAAAATTTACTATGAAGTAAAAAGTAAAATAAGCAGCACACTTGTACAGTTAACTATACATTTTTTAATGAAACAAAGCGAACAGCAACGAACCTTGAAGGACAAAAAAGAGAAGAATAATTCGAACAGTTTGAGTAAATTCTACTGGTTACCTTCTTCAGCTTCAAAAATCGTTTTTTTTTAATCAATTTTTCTTCCTTCTCTGCATCCAAGCTGTTTCTGATGTTGGACCATGCCAAACCATATGTTGAAAAAATACACTAGGCCTACATAGATGTTGAACTAGCAGGGCACATACATAACCTTGACATGAAACTGCAGAGTTTGCGTGGGAGTGGCTTTTCTCTGTTTGCTGTGCGCATTCTTGCCAGCCTAACCACTTTGGAGTGAATTGACCAACAAGACTTAGCAAAAACAATGATGGGGCACATTTTTTACCCTCAAATTTGAATGACATAATAGGTATAACAAGTTTTTATTGTGTAACTTTTTGAAAATAGTGATATTGCATGATGCAATAAAAATAATTGAGAATGGGATTTTTGTACTTATTTTTTTTAAAAAGAACAAAAACCTGTTTCTTTTCAAAAAAACAAAAAAAAACGATTTAAGAAAACGGGCGGGTTGTTTTTAATAAAAACGTTTTTTTTTCTCAACCCTGATTACCTTTCAATCCTTTTTTGTGATTTTCCCTTGATCGCATGATCTGGAACAAGTCATGTCACTATCAGTTTCAGTGCACTCCGCACTATCAGTGCGCTCCGCACACCTAGAGTATATAGGTCCCTGATAATAAAAAGCTGAAAATTACTGGCATCTGAATACGTATGACTTAGTGTTGACAAAAAACAAATTTCGAAGAATTAAATCCATGCAGCATGTTTTAGTAGACTTACAATAGGAAAAATCATCTAGTTACAGAATTTTGATTTTTTTAATTTCACTCTCTGGATGCCCCCTCCTGCCTTGGATGCCCGGGGCCACCATCCCGTTCGTCCCTCTCTCCTTTGCATGCCACTGGATGGAACCATATACTTTCTCTGCATAACGCTTTGCAAAGATCGTGCTCTGATGCCCTCTGAGTCAACCCTGCGAAGGCAGTCTCTAAGTCTTTGCCTTGAACAAGGATGCCTTCTACAACCAGATGAGCCGTAACCATCTCTTCTCCAGCCGCTGGATGGCGTACCTTCACTTTCTTTACGGCTTCGTCAAGCTGGTCATCGGATAGTGAGCTTACATGAAACTTTCAAGAGAAACAGTCAGAAGTGGTTGTTTTTAAGAGATAGAAATTTTTCCTACCACTCTCAGTGGTGAAAACAAATTGAGGGGTAACCACTGAAAAAATCCAGTTTCCTTAAACTTGCTACGGTTTGCGTACGGATACAAACACCGGTGACGTGCACAGAATTGGTCCATTACAGGGAAAAATGTCGGGTCGAAAGTTTTTTAGACCTCACATGAAATAAGCTACCGCTAAAAACAATTCAAATTTCAAGAAAAATAGCCAACAATCTTGTGAAAATTTAGGTAGGCCTCTTAAAACATGTGGTTTGCTACAAGAGTGTCGTTAGCGTCGAACTAACCTTACAGCCAGAGAAGCGTGTCACATTTCCAAAGCTCAATCAAATTCCAAACAACCCTGTGAGTTCCGTCTTTACTCTCAACTAGGGCAACACACACATTGCATGGTTTAACCATGAGCCTAGTAGTAATAAAAGAGGTTTATGATCTGTATTGCACGGGTTTTATGTGTGTTCGGGTTCGAGTAACAAGCATTTTTTTCCCTGCCTCCTTCACCCACGACCTATATTTTCAATGTTTTTTGTGTTTTTAATATTTTTTTGCGTTATGGTAATTTTTTTCATAATTAATTTCACATTTTAAAGATAACTTGTTACTTTGAGCTTTTGTCAAAGCCGGCTACTTAATTTCTCTAACCCTTCACTGGTTGTGGATGGCCAAGACGCGCCAGGGCATGCCACGTTTTAATCTGATAAGCAAATATTCACGCAACCGGCCGAGATCACTTCACTTGAACATCATTCGAGATGACCATGTGGACGTTAGTATCAAAGCAAAACGCATCGACAACCTGCTAACTTCATCAGTTCTTTTGCGTAGCATTCTTCTTTGAACATTTATCGTGTTCTAACAAAAACAGGAAATTACTCATTACGATTGCTTTAAGGTAAAGCGCGAAACACTTTATAGTTAACAGAGTAGTTTACTCTGTTATGTAGCAAAAATAATATACTCCCAATCATTTTTGCAGAACAACGTTTTAACAAAATTTGTCTGTTTCTTTTAATACCATCGTTAAGATTTCGTATCTTACGACTTCTTTTAACGAAAGTATCAACCATTGCAAAGTTCGAATGCTAGATGCATATACCTCATTAGCAGTTTAAATTTCCTTTTCTTCCGAATGTTTTTGCTTTTCTGTAAATTTTGTTGTTCCTTTGTGTAGTGTTACTTCGCTCATTAACTAACTATTTCAACCATCGCATAGCCTATGATGATGTTGCACAAACGTACCACACCACTGCTTCACTCTGCAACCGATTGCATTGTGAAAAGGCATGCCCACTACCTCGGGCTTTTATCCGATAAATATTCACACTTGCTTCAACTGAACATCAATTGATGACCCTGTGGATGCTAGTATCAAAGCAAAACTTCTTCACAGACGACAACCTGCTAACCCATTCTGTTCTTTTACGTAGCATACAGCCCCGAACATTTTCCCTGTTTTAACAAATCCAAACAAGACTACAGTACCAATTTACAAAGTCTTGGTAAGACCCGGTCGAGAGTCGAACTCTCGACCTACCAGCACCGAAGTGGACGCACTTACTTAACCATTACGTCGGATCAACGTGACCAGAACTCGTGACGAACTCGCTCCCTTGCAAAATCTAGAAGAGCGTGTATGACCGCAAGCCTACTACTAGTCACACAAAAAATGAAGCTACTGAAGAGTTGAAAGCGCGCCGATTCCGCTTATGTAGTTTCATCTGAATGACCTCATTTGACCCGGGTCATCCACACCCACGTAAGTATTCCTGGGTTTTAACTCCAGTCGGTCATATTCCACTACGAGGAGCATTGCGTCATCACATGTACTTTCCGAAGGGACTCAACCGTGAAAGCTTTCAATTGAATTGGGATAAATCTTTTACTGATCATCAAGAATGATGTAGATTTCGTTGCAATGACTGAGACGATGCTTAATACACACAGATATAAACGTTTGTTCAATTAATTGGTGGGAGGGCAATTCTCGAAATGAGCACTTTTCGAGCAAATCGTGAGGCGATCTCAGACGCTTTGCAGCTGCATTCTCAGAAACTGTCGAGCAAGGCGAGGTTTCAAGTAACCTGCATCGCAAGAAACCTGCAAATGTTTTGCTTGAAAGCGTTAAGTGGAAGATCTGACGTGGGAAAGCGGAAATGAAATATAAATAAAATAATTGAGCGAAAAGATAAAAGAATACCTTTGAAAACGTCCATGAATGATAGTTGTTATTGTAGCGTTCAGCATACTCAGGTTTTGATTCTTCTGGGTCCGTTGTTGTTCCACAGAAATCGACCAGTTCTTGTGCAGCAGCCACAAAAGTTTTCTGCACAGCAGGCACAAACCATGTCTCGATTTTAGCTGCTGTTGTAACTCATCAGTTAGATTGGAAAGTGAGGAGTGCAGCAGTTGTCCAGGTTCCAAAGCGTAACATACAATAGAGAGTGTTGCTCTATTTGTGACGAAGCTTAGCAGTTGGATTCCTGCCAGGAACTTCAGACTGTTCGATAATGAAGGACAGAGGCGTCCACTGCAATTGTTAGTGATGATTCAATGGTCGCTGATGATGATTCAAAATGACGTTTGTGCACCACGACACCATGCAATGCACTAACATTGAGTGGACTGTGTCTAATGTAGTAGGGTTTAAATCACATTGTCGCCTGTTGGGCGGACTGAGGATAATATAACAATGTTCAAATCACATTAGCAGCCATAGAGTGGACTAGGGGTAATGTAACAAGTATTAAATCACACTGGCGACAGTTGAATTGACTCTTGATAATGTGACAGTGTTTAAATCACATTGGCTGCAACAGGGATTTTGTCCTTGATGTAGTTCTCATCTTTCAAAGCGCTTCCTTATTGATCAAAGAATCCAACACTCATGTGAGGAAATGCTTCATTGTTTTTCTCCAAACAGTAAAGAGAAACACCGCGCTTGCTCGGTTTTTCATTCAGCAAGCCTGGCCACTGAAACTGAAACTATTATGTTTTTTGAAGTAAATAGTAGAAAACAAGTGACAGCATGGATCTGTCAAAAAGACGTGTCGTAATCTGCAGGCAAATATGCAAAAAGCAAAAACTGTTTCGCATTGTATCACAATATAAACAGACTGTGTAATATTGTATTATGCAACGTCTTCACTCCCACATGCAAGGCGCTAGACTTTAAATATGCATCGCAGTAACAAGGAACACACAAATACACGAAATAAGACGAGGATATATACATGGCGGCAGTAGAGAGTATACGCTTGATGGCACTAATGCATTTACTTTGATGAAATACAAGCTATGAAGACACGCATGAATGACGCCACCATGACTGTTATAATTAGAACTGCGATGGCTTCAAAGTACATCCATGTATAAAATGCATGAGGGAGCGGGAGGCTGCGAGGGACCAAGGGCCATTTAGGCTGCAGACCTCCCAAGGACGAAGCTGCATATAGTCTAACTGGAACAATATATAATAGTTAGTAAGTCGTTTGCTTTGGGTATAAAATGTAATATGTGCAATGCAGTTCAACGGTAAAATGTAGTAAAATACTTTGGAAACAAGGACAAGCCAGAAGAAGAAAATGGTTTATAGTTGTCAAATTAAACATTTTCTATTTTCACACAATCAAAATTTTTCGTGTAGTAACTCATTGCGACACGAATTTAGCAGTAAGTTAACGGTGTATTGTCGTGAGTCATCTTAGCATGCAAGCACGTCAAAATGCTACTATAAACAAGGGGAAAAGAGCTATCTTTATTCAGCTTGTAGCAATAGAAGCTCCATCATGTTAAAATTGTTCAAATTGTTGTTTGCAGTACATATAAAGAAAATCGTGGTTTGAGTCAACTTTGCCAAATTAAGATTATATTTGTCGCATTTCTCCACCAACTCCCAGAAAGAAACCATGCAGCGTTTTCAACAAAAGTCGAAATGTTTTCATTTACCTTTGCAGGTGAACTGCACAACTCATAAAGTTTAAATGTGCGGCATAACGGTCAAAATCGTTCGTAGTTCATGAAAATATAGAAATAGAGCCAATAAGCGGTTACGACACATAAATTTATTTCCGTTTCATACCATGTTTGTGCCAATTGCATGAAAGACATATTATTAAATCCACAACTACTTGCTAACATTACAAGCCCGTGACCGAATGGCTGCCTACAGCTGCTTGAAACGTCCTCGGCTGTTTGCAAAATGCAGCGGAACAATTAACGTGCTGTGTGCGCCTGGAAGGGAAATACTTAAATTTTTGGAGGCTTCGTCGAAAATCAATTTAAACAAAAACGATAACTTTCCAGAAACGCACTGATGAAATCGACCACAAGGTCTCATTCACAGATTCTATGATTTAAACTTTCTTTTTGACTCCTTGTATTGCAAGTCATGTTAGCATACAAACAAGTTCAAAACGTTGCTAAAAAATGTGAAAAAGTTTTTTAAATCCATGTTGCAGCAAAAGAAGCTCTGATCCAGTGGTTCTCAAACGTTTTGTCGCTGCGGACCCGTTTCACTGCACCTAAACCCCCTGCCGTCCCCTTCGTTTTGTCCATGGTTTTCGATTAATGAAGAGTTGGATTTGGTCGCATCTTAACGTGAGCACCTCAACCGCTCCGGCAGGAAGCAAATTTCAGGCTTCGGCCTGCCGCCAGTTGCCATCACGCAGAATCAAAGGGAAAATGTCAGTCCACTTGCAATATGAACATGAAAGACTACAGTTGCTGTGATTAAGCTGAATAATGGTCAAAGTGGGCGAATAAAAACTACCGGATTTCTTAATTGTATTTTGGTTTACGAACCCCCTAAAACACATTCATGGACTTCAAAATTGTTCACAAACGCCACGCTAAAAAGGCCTTCTCTAATCTATTAGAATTACGCCCATTCTTATTCACACAGAATGTAAATCGTGAACACAACTCACCAACAAAAACCCACGAAGTCCCAGAAATAAGTAAACTCTGACAACAAAAAAGAAATTAAATCTGCTATCTTGCAAACAATGAAAATTACTCATTCTTATCAATAAAATATTATATGCATTTTTAACATTAGATTGCAAAACTTTTGCGACACAGCAGCACGTTAGCAACAACACTGCTTAAATTGTTATCTTTGAAAACGATTTCATTTGTCAAAGCTGAAAAACGTTTGAAACAAGAAATCCACAACGTCAGCAGAGTCCGATATTTGCCGTTATTGAAAATGTGCAAATTTACTAACAGTTGTTTCGGATTTCTCTTAGTTCCAGTGGGGAATCAGCGGCAGTTGGGGTGAGTTTCTCTGATGTGCTCTCCGTTGTCATCAACCGTTGTGGCGTCATCAACATGACGTGGACAAATAAGAAGCAGGATGTCTGTGAGACGTTTTCGTGCACGTGACATGCACTGACCAATCAGCGATGAGTAAAGCAATGGATTCATTGCACTGTTTATAGGAAGAAGAAATCCAGCGCTTGCAATGTAAGCATTGGGAGGTAAAGACACCCCTGAAACCTTCAAGTAGGCCATAATACAAACTGGAATCCAACAGAAAAAGTCAGTCAGCAAAAGCCTAGAAATTCTTTTTTGCATGTCTTCATTTTGATCTTTGCTCTTAAATGTGGGAAATTTCGTACCAGTGGCTTTTTTGTAAACAAGTACATAGACGACCACCATGTAGATGAAGAGCATTAAATTGAGTGTTATGAGAAAAGTGGAATATTCCCAATAACTTTCACTGGTAGATGCATAAAAATGTGGCATGCAAACACTTGTTTGAGAATAAAACCCAAACTCTGCTTTTATTTCAGTGTATCTGAACTTGTATGAAATGGTTTCCTTGACTTTGAACCAGGACTGAAGAGAGGAATTTGAGCCTGAAACTTGATTGGCTGTGGTGATGAGGTCATGTTTGGAAATTGTGTCTGTTTTGAAGAAATGGTTGGGAAACCAAACTTCAAACACAAAATAACCGGATTTCAATTGAATCCATGGAAGAAAAGCAACAAGTGAAGAAAACAACCAACATAAAACACCAACGAGAACGATCCATTTGAATTTCATAGTGCGGGTCAGGAAAGGTTTGTAAATTGAGACCAGTCGGAAGGTGGACATGGATGCCATGATGAATGCTGATGCTTCTGATGATAAAACTGCAACTGTGCCAAGTATCCAGCAACGATTGCTCGACCTCCATTTTTTATCAACAAAACAATAATGTCCTGAATAATTCACACCTTGAAAAACAACTCCTAACAAATACACACCCATCAAAAAATCGGAAAGGGTGAGATTGAAAATGAAAAATCTACTTGCTAGCTTAACGATTCTGTTGTGTTTGTCCACAGATTTATTGCCTTTACCTCGACAAACCATCTCTTTCAATGTTAGATTGTTTGTGGCTAGATTTCCAATCAAAGCCACCAAACCCATGATCCAAAACAACGAACGAAGAACCGGATTGGCAATCATTTCATATCTATCTGAAAATAGTGTTTTGCATTCGTCTAAACCAGTATCGCAGTCTTTTATACCATTTTGAACGAACTTTTTATCGACTGATATTGGTTTTCCACTTTCGCAGTAAAACCGTTTCTCTCCGCACAGTTGACGACTTTCATCTTCACCATGGTCGCAATCTTTAATTCCATCACAAACAAACTCTTTGCTGATGGAAATGGCGCCTCCAGCTGCTGTGCAGTTGAATCGCTTGTTCAGACAATCGGCGCTTGTTTCGTCAGAATGGTCATCACAATGGAATATGCCGTCACAGTAGTGACGCATGTCTATGCTGACCATATTTCTACTTTTGCATGGAAACCTCATCGGACAGTTTTTCTCCACCTCTCGACTGCAGTTTCCTGACCATGGCCCGAGCCTGTTAATATAACCATCACATACACGATTTCCAAACTTCAATGAGCGACTAAACCACAGTTCTTTTTTTACACCAACAAACGCTCCGCGAATCTTCTTCCCACACTCATCATCACAAAACGATGGTCGAGGATCACATTGTGACTCGCATTCGTCTTCCATCGCCCTGCACTCTGGTCTGTTGTCGCATCGTGTGGCTTCTACATGGATGAGAGAGTAGTCAGTCGCATGTAGGGCTCTACACCGCATGAAACCATTGGATCGCTGCTCGTGACGACAAAACCTTTGGTTGATTTTATCTTTGCATTCAACTGAAAAATTGCACAGAACCTTGTCCATGGCCACACATTCAGTGGAACTATTGCAATGCATATGGCCTGGGGGACATCTTGACCCCTCATCACCTACAAGTGCTTGTGCAACTGATTGATTGGAACACAAAAGTTCATCAGAACTATCAAAACAGTCGATATTTCGGTCACAAACCTGTTTTGCTGAAATAATCAGTTTTTCGTCCAAGCATAAAAAGCATCGGAACTCGCCTTCTACGAAACACAAATCTGAACCATCTGCGCACTGAGACGTCGAATCGTAAATATTTTTCTGCGGCAAAGCACAAATGCTTTTTCGTAACTTTCCTGAACATCGAAAACCAAAGGTTTGCTGTTGTTCGTCACTGCCATCTTCACATTGCACATTTGTGTCGCAATAATGAGCATTGTCAATGACGTTTCCGTCTTCGCATTGAAAAATCTCTCCCAAACATTTTCCACATAAACTTGAAACGCAGACCCATTTGGTTGATAAGTTCAGATGATGGAAGGATGGGTTGTTCATGTGGCAGGTTGTGGTGTCTTTATTTAAATTTTGCAGCAAAAACATTTTGCTTTCATTTGTTGGGCAAATATTAACTATAACCTCGCAATTTTCGCACCGAGCTTTAATTGTTTTGCATGGTTCGTCGCTGTGGCTTGTGGCACAATCATCTCTTGCGTCACCAATCCAAATGTTGGGAATGCACTTTCCAGTTGAGGTACAGTCGTCATTACCTGGAATGCATCCACACTTATGACCCTGGGTCGCACAACATACAAACTCGTCATATCCACCTGTCATGTCTACTTTTCCATTATTTACTTTCGACCTTTCAACGCACTCATCATTTCTACAATAAAGTTTTGTGTTTAAACATAGCTTTTCATCCGACCAATCACCACATTGGTCGGTCCCATCGCATACCGCCCATGAATTTCTGCATCCCCACCCCGATTTGCAACCATCATCAGACTGATAACAATCACATTCGAACAATGAATCGCCTTGACACTGGCATCCAATCTCATCCGAATTATCACCACAATTGTTTCCACCATTGCACACCAACGATTGGTGAATGCATCCGCTCGTTGAACCCATCATCCCTGCACAACCACCATCAGCCTGGTAACAATCACATTCGAACAATGAATTGCCTTGACACTGGCATCCAATCTCATCCGAATTATCACCACAATTGTTATCACCATTGCATACCAACGATTGGTGAATGCATCCGCTCGTTGAACCCATCATCCCTGCACAACCACCATCAGCCTGGTAACAATCACATTCGAACAATAAATTGCCTTGACACTGGCATCCAATCTCATCCGAATTATCACCACAATTGTTATAACCATTGCATACCCACGATTGTTCAATGCATCCGCTCGTTGAAACCGAAACCATCCTCTCTGTACAACCATCATCAGACTGGTGACAGTCACATTCGAACGGTCTATCACCTAGACACTGGCATCCAATCTCATCCGAATTATCAAGACAGTCCTTCCATCCATCGCATATGTTCAATGATGACACATCACACGTTGGTGAAGGTTTGGAATCTGTGAATTTAACTTTTTTCAAAATATTGACAAAAAAGACAAATACTCAAGCAAAAATATTGGTTGAAATTAAATGCGAAAGAGCGAAATACTTCAGGGGAAAAAAAAAACAGCATACATTTTTATTTCTAATGCTTTAGCCACAACATGTTGTTATAAGATTAAGGCAACAACTGCATTACTGAGATGATTTAAGATCCATACAAGTGACACAAACTCAACGTTCAATATGGAAAGTAAAACTCACGAACTGCTTCAAGTCTTCCTTTGTTGAACGACAAAAATAACAGAAGTAGCGCGAGAATCAATGACGTCAAACGTTTCGCAAACATCGTTGTTGGCATGGCAACAGGAAGACGCGCGTCCCATTCACTGCGATGTTTTTTATCCTATAAAATCTGGTTTTTAAATTCTTTTTCAAGAATTTGACAAACACTGCAATTGTCGTTGAAAACATAGTTCAGTTTCAAAGCTACTTCAGTTAAAGCTACTTCTTACACCAGCATATTCCTTCTGGTAGGGTCACTGGGCAGCAGCCTTCGGAAGGTTCGAAACGATTCGCCGTTCCCAGCAACACCTGGTAGTTCTGCTGGTACCAAACTACGACCAGAAGAATCCTAGTCGTCTATTCAACCACACCATTTGGCCTTTGGGGAGGAGGACAGATGCTTTTTGGCCCTTGGGGAAAAAAACAGATGCCTTCACGTGGCCCTCCCTGTTGCGGCGTTTCCTAAAATGCCTACCAAATCTGTCATCATGAGAACAACCACTGCTACTCGCGCTGGATGTGTTCAGCGTGGGAGGTGGGTCAAACAACGCCCGTCTCAGGGCGCGGCAGCAGAAATGCTGCTGAAGACGACCTGCAACCCAACATATTCCAGCTGAACACCGAGGGGCTCACTGTAAACAAGATATCCGTCATTGAGCAGCTAGCCTATGAGAGAAAGGCTTTCATCGTCGTCCTACAAAAGACCCACTGCACAAATGCAGAGAAGCTAGTTATTCCGAACTTCTCACTAGCTGTGGTTCAATCCTGAGCAGGAAGCATAGCCTTGCCACGTTTGTCCATGAGCGGTTGGAATGGTCACTGGTCGATCAGTCTCCAGAACAATCAGAGACTGAATTGTTGTGCATGGATGTTGCAGGATACAAGATCATCAACGTTTACAAACCTCTGCGCTCGCGACTCACCCAACCACCATCCCGACGTTTCCACACCCCAGTCTGTATGTTGGCGACTTCAACTGCCAACATGTCAACTGGGGTTACAACACAACATACCCTGACGGTGAGAGCCGGGACTCCTGGGCAACATCCAACAACGTTGGACTGTTTTATGGCCCAAAGGAAACAGTCAGTTTCTTCTCTCACCGTTGAAACGTCGGCACCAACCCGGACCTGGCCTTCGCGAGTTTCGGCCAGGGCAACCGACTGCCGGACAGACGTGGTCAAGGAACGTTCCCGCGGTCACAACATCGGCCCTCCCTCATAACGCCACCGAGATTCAAAGTTCCTGCCCACAGCTATCCAGTGAAGGGTTGGAACTTTCGCAAGGCCGATTGGAAGCGCTTTTGCCTTCTCACAGGTGAATCTGTCGAGAGACTGCCACATCCGGACACGCCAAATATTGACAGGGCATACCAAGATATTTGCGAAAGGCTACTTTCTGCGGCTAAACAATGCATCCCACGTGACCGTCAGAAGAACTATGTGCTTTGCTGGGACAAAGAGTGCGAGACCCTCTATCGCTCCTTCATCCAAGCTCCAGTGTGGACTGACAGTGACAGAGCCGCTTTGTCCCCATTATCCCGATTACAACAGAAGCAAGAGATTGCATGAAGCTGTCAACTACATTGACTTCTCGTACTCTAGCCGCAAGGCGTGGAGTACAATCAACAAACTTACTGGCAGGTCTGGACGCTCTTCTCGCCAGTGCCCCGGCTCAACAAATTCCATACCATTGCAACTCGAAGAACGGGCATAGAAGACCGGCGGCCGCAAGTCCACCAGGCTCGTCAACAAGCAACTGTCCGACCTATGGAAGATTCCAACACCTCAGGGTCACAGTATCTACAAACCATTTAGGCTGGAAGAGTTTTCTGCTGCCCTCAGACGCCTGAAGCCAGGGAAGTCTCCGGGATTGGATTCCATCTGCCCGAGTTTATACTACACGCTGGGTCAGCTATCAAATCTTGGTTTTGCGACTTCATCACTTCCTGCCTTCGCAAACTCAAAAGTCCAAAGATCTGGAGAAGAGCACCAGTAGTTGCAATCCGTAAGCCAGAAAAGCCATTGGGGAACCCAAAGAGCTATCGTCATATATCTATGCTGAGTTTTCCCTTTAATATCCTCGAGAGACTCAGCTATGCTCGTGTTGAAACAATCGTCGACCCGCTGCTCCCACAGGAGCAGGCAGGCTTTCGACATGAGAGGTTGGTCGTAGACCAGGTCACCCTGTTGACACAGGACGTCGAGGATAGCTTTTCAACCAAAAAGAAGGCCAGAGCTGTGTTTGTCGACCTCACAGCAGCCTACGACACCATATGGCACCACGCACTCAACTGCAAGCTGCTACGATTTCTGCCTGATAGACACATGGTCCACATGATCATGGAGATGGTTGGCAATCGCAGCTTTGCCCTTACCACCGGAAATGGCCAAAAAAGCAGGTTACGACGCCTCAAGGACGGTGTCTCACAGGGATCTGTCCTGGCGCCCCTTCTCTTCAACATCTACACCTCTGACCCGCCAACCACCATCTCCAGAAAGTATGCATATGCTGACGACCTAGCAATCATGCATGTTGATGGAGATTGGCTGGCAGTGGCAGGGACGCTGAGTAAGGACATGGCAACTGTAGGCATATCTCCAGACTTGCAAGCTAAAGCTCAGCACCACGAAAACGATGTTGGCAGTCTTCCATCTCAGCAAAAAAGAAGCTAAGCATGAGCTGAAAGTCAACGTCAACAACGAAGCCCTGCTCTTCTGCTCCGAGTCCAATACCTAGGAGCAACGTTGGAGAGGTCGCTCACGTATCGCCGACACCTTGAGCCACTTCGCAAGAAGCTTACATCATGCGTCGCACTCCTGAGGCAGCTTGCTGGCTCCGGCTGGGATGCTGGAGCAACAACGTTGCGAATAGCCACCCTAGCCCTGGTCCATTCAACTCCAGAGTACTGCGCTAATGTTTGGTGCCACAATGCTCATACCCACCTCATTGACCCCGCCATCAATGACGCCTTGCGAATTGTGACTGGATGTCTGCGTCCTACACCAGCGGACAACCTTCCAATCCTCGCAGGCACCCAACCCGCTGAGCTTCGTCGCAGTGGAGCCACACTATCTCTAGCACGCTGTGCCATGGAGATTGGATATCTGCTCCCCTCAGCGCTCACCCGTGAATTGAGTGCCGATGCACTGCGCCTCACATCCAGACATCCATTTGTACCCGCCGCCCAGCATCTCATCTGTTCATCTGACAGCAACAACATATGTGCGGTGCAGTGTGCGCATCATCAATGGAATGCGGAGTGGGCGGACAACCCCACAAGACTCCGCACTTTAATTCCAGACACCGCTACACACACCCGGAATGACCCTCCAATGAAGACCCTGGGTCAGGCCCAACCGCCTCCGCACCGGTGTCGGACGTTTCCGCTCCTGCTTGTGCAATTGGGTATGGCCTCCTCTGCGACCTGTGAGTGGTGCAGAAGAACAAACAGTCGATTAAGTTGTCCTCTAATGTACAATCCATCGACCTCCCCATGGACTGCACGGCCTGACGGTTCTGGACGATGAGACAAAGGAATGGCTGCTCAACACCTGCTCCGAAATCTAGTGCGTCCAAGCAGTGGATAAAACAAGAAGTCGCGCAAATGAAGAGTTTGGCCCTTGGACGGCTTATGGGGAGCTTTCCCATATGTGTAATTGTGTGGGTTTGTCTCGTACCTGGAATCTCTCGTTTAGGAGAAGTGGTTCGACATTCAGGCCTTTACGAATTTCACAGCTGCGCACTTTGTCGCGAAGTGCCACGCTTCGCAAAAGTCTTGTCCCTCTGCTGCTTGCACTTGGGTTAACATTCTTTCATTAATTACACAAGATTCATAACTGTGTGTATCGGAATTAAGACTGATTTGCAAACTGGCAGCTTTGCTGTTTTTGAAATCTGAAAGCTCCCGTTTTGTTACCACAGAGCGATAAAGCTTCTCGCTGAACTGCGTTTGCGTTAACAATCCGTGTATCAATCTCCTTGTTTTGCCCCCGTCACTCGTGAATACCCCACCAAGTTACTTGAACTTGCTGCCAATGAAATCAATTCATAAACACATTCTGCTCCTGGAGACTTATGAGCATACCAAACCCCACTCTGCACAGACATTACAAGATCATCGCTGTGGTAGAAGAGTTCCCACCTATCATCCAGCTCAAGAGTGTCAGAGCCGCGACGCTTAGTTGATGGGATCCCAAAAACATCCCGGGAATCGAAGCAGACGCCATTGGATGAGCTATCACTTTTCTTCTAATTGACGTTCGTTGTAGAAAAGTCAGCAATTAATAATACACCCTTTACACTTCTAGTCAGGATAAAGCTACATAAGAAACGTTGAGATTGGGAGAAGTATCACACGCTACATTTTCTTGTGATTAGCAAGCTTGTGAAACTTTTTCCTTATTTTTTGATACGAAACAAAGTACCATAAATGTTGTCTCACCACGCTATCTCCCCAAATTATCAACGAAGTTTCCCCAATTATCAAAAAAGTCTTGATTTGTCACAAACGTTTTGCCCGATCTTTTGTATGCTGCGCAGTTAGTCCGGGTCATCGTCATAGTGCTTCAGTGTGCGATTAGCATTGAATAAAAGCGTGCGATTAGAATTGCTTGTCTTCCTCGATCAGCTAGTGCTCTTTCCCTGAAAGTAAAGTACTGTTCCATTTTCCTGTCACAGCTTATGGAAAGATTGCCGTTCACAGTTGAGTGTGGCTTTCCAGTCTCCCAAAGTGAAAGAACTGTGGTCTGGTCCTATTTTCCTATTCAGAGGCGCAGAAGGCTCAAGTCGAAGCTCCAATTGTGGGTGACTCATGGGCAGTGGCGTGCAGAGGGGGGGGGCGAACGGGACGCCGGCCCCGGGCATCCAAGACAGGGGGGCATCCAAAGAGTGAAATTACAAAAATGGAAATGCTGTAACTAGATGGTTTTTCCTATTATAAGTCTACTAATACGTGCTGTATGGATTTAATTTTACGAAACTTGTTTTGTTGTAACAATTTTTACGTATACAAATGCCAGTAATTCTCAGTTTCTTCAATACCAGGGACCTCTACTTCAGGTGTGCGGCGCACATCCAATCAAGCTGATATTGACGTGACTTGTTCTAGATCGTGCGATCAAGGGAAAATCACAAAAAAGGATTTAAAGATAAGGGTTGAAAAAAAAACGGTTTTAAAAAAAATAATTCCCATGTTTTTTTTTAATCCGGGTTTTTTGAAAAGAAACAAGTTTTTGTTCTTTTTTTAGAAAAACCGCAAAAACCCGATGCTGAATTCTTTTTGTTGCATCATCCAATATCACCATTTTCAGAATTACACAACTTTTTATGCCTACCATGGCATTCAAATTTGAGGGTAAAAAAATTTACCCCATCTTTGTTTTCGCAAGTGTTGTTGGTCAATAAGCATGCACACAGCAGACAGAAAAGTCACTCCCACACAAATGCTGCCATTTCACGTCAAGTTTATGTAGCCTGCATGCCCTGCTAGTTCAGCAATTATATAGTGAATTTTTTCAACATATGGTTTGGTATGGTCGAACATCAGAAGCAGTTTGGTTGCAGAGAAGGCAGACAAATTGGTTAAAATACACCGATTTTGCAGAGCTGAAGACGATTACCAGCAGAATTTACTCAAACTGTTCGAATTATTCTTCTCTTTTTTTCAAGTGCTTCAAATTTCGTTGCTGTTCCAGCTTTCGTTTCATTAAAAAATGTTCAGTTGACTGAAAAAGTAAAATAAGCAGGACACCTGTGCAAAGGAAAAGAGGGATTTTGGTGGGTTTTGTTGGTTTGTATTAAATGGGCTTTTTTAAAAACACAAGGGAGTTTTTATTTGGTTGGATCCAATCACATCAACCCTGAAGGTAATTATGGACCTTTCATTGATTCGAATCAAATTTCAAAACTATCCTATATCAACGTGCTTGATTTAGCTGATTTTATGATGTATCGGCAGTTTCCCGTTCCCTTTTTTGTGCTAATACTGCCGCACACCTGTGCTTGCAATATGTACTTCGTTTCGAGCTTCGTCATTAATTCGCAGTTCAGGCGGATTGATCATAACGGCACACACAAGTCCGTATCTGTTCTGTCCTCCTAGTAGTTGCATTAGTTGTACATATAACAGCCACATAAAAAAACAAAATTTTCTTGCGTACTACATGCGCATTCTCAATTATTGTGTAGTTTACAAATTTTAAACTGTCAAACCTGGGTGTCCACCATGCCAGCCAAAAAAACTTCTGATCGACTGCTATACAACGAGACATTCGCGCAGCCTTGTATTTTTGCAGTTGTGAACTGCGCTGACGTAGCACTGAGTGTGTTCTACTTCCCTGTTTTAACGCGTTGCCAGATATTTTGCAGTCATGAACTGCCCTGTCTCAGAAGACCGCTGATTTATGTTCATTACAGTGACAGATTGTAGCCTGCAACGAGTAAAGAGAGTGGGTGTAGAATAATATGCACAGGGACGACGGAGAATGGTGGCATGGCGTGGGCATTGCTCCCTCTGCCCTTTCAAAACGGGTGCAACGGGGACGGAAGTTCTTTTTCATAACAGTATCATAGGTAATTTGATGTCTTACCAAGATCGACTTGAAATAAAGTTATTGCAGTTATTTGGGCACCCAGAAAATTGAGAACGATTTTCTATAATTTCTGTCATATTTTGTGAGGTCAAAATTATTGATGAACAGAAATAAAGTTGGTAACGATTTAAATCGTTACCATTACCCGCAACATTTTTACTGCTCTCCCTGCCGTACCGCATGTTGTGTCAACAAACTTCGCCAAAACGTTGGTTTGCAAACGTGAATATGACGTCATAGTGTGACGTCCGTGACGTCACAAACAGCCTATATCCAATAACAGTGACAACCATAGGCCTACGCCACTGCTCAATAGTAGAATTTGGTAGGGGGGCATCCAATCAAGCAGTCGCTTCGGGCATCACTAGACCTCTGCACGCCACTGCTCATGGGGTACACAGTTGCTAACCTAATTTTTGTTTCAAAGCCAAAGAGGTAAAAAATATTGTCTCGCCGAGGTATCCCCACGGGCCTACAAAGCTTTCAAATGTCCTCCCACATTTTCAGAAAAATCATCTTTTTTCACTAACGTTTTGCCTGATCCTTTTTAGGCTGCCCAGTCAGTGAGTGCGTGTCGTAATCATTGCCTTTCAAAAAGAAACACGAAAAATACCTCGAATTTATTTTTGGGATAGCCTATAGGGGCCAAACACATTCACACTCGTACAGACATTCCATCGCCCTTTTAATGAAAGCATGGAAAAAATCCTTTTACCTGGATTTTCTTGTTCTGTACTAAATCTTGCGTCAACCAAAGTTTGAAACGTATATTTGATATTAGTCAAGATACAAACCCAATACCTGAAAAAAAAAACTTGTTGTTTTCAAGTTATCCCAGATATGTCGTCGCCTTAAGTGTCGGTAATAATAACACTTATTTTTTGCACAAGATCACTGTATTACTACTACTTTTTTCCACATTTCATTATTCTTTATTTTATTGAACACAATTGGCAGTGTTTGTGCTTGCTATGCGCACTATTTTTTCACCATTTGCACCATATTCTAGAGAGTTGCTATGACAACACAATAGCAAAATCCTCAAAACACTGCTTTCTCTGGGTGCATAGTTTTGTGTCTAAACCTAAACATGAAAATCTGCATCAATGATGGGAACAGGGATTGTTACATCACGGAACTTGCTCTAATGGAAACTAAATTAGCAAAGCGCTTGCCGTAAAACATAATCAAGAATATATTTAAGCACGTGTCACTTCTCCATAAATTTAAGCGCACGTCACTTGCTCTTCTTGGTGTAATGTCTAAAGTAAAATACTATGTTATCTAAGCATTACGTATTTATCGCCTGGGGAAGAGCAGCTTCTTGCAATCTACAGTGCATTCAGCATCGAATGTTTTTAATTGCGCCGTGAGATGTCTGAACACATATGAACCTATGACTCGTACGGTCAATGACATTTATAAAACGCAGAAAATCCTCCAACTAAATGATATTTACAAATTTGAAGTGAGCAAATTCACATGGAAATGTAGCTGGTACACCAACGCTCAGCTACCAGCTACTTTCAAAAATTATTTTTTCCAAAAGGGTTTCCAAAAGTTCGAGGACCGCACATGCATTAGATTTGTCTTGAACAGTTTGCGGCTGACTCAAACCAAGGTAGAGCGCACACTTTCGCACATGCATTGAAGCTGTTGTGAAATTTTGTGACTAAGCCAAAGCACAGCCCAACGCCTATGTGGACACATGCGTTGGGTCTGTCGCAAACATTTGCGGCAAACCAAAACTTCTCAAGAACTGTTACTTACTCATAGACCTAAAGCATAGAGGGGCGCAACATTTTTCGACTAAACAGCGCAAGCACAGGCAGAACGCATTTATTTCTTCATAAACCTAAGGCGTGCCAAGGCTCTACAGCTGAAACATCGTTTAAGCTAAACTCGTGTCCCTCCAACAAACACATTTCATCAACATCTAAACCCAGCGTTTGCAAAAGTCTTTTTTCGTGCAACATGCTTGAGATTCGTTGACATACAACGATAGACTATCCAAACAAATTTTTCTGCCATTAGATTTTGTGCGTATATTAGCTAAAACAACTTTATGTTTCTTATTAAACAATCTACCATGATTCCAATGATTTAACCAATTGTTTTTTTAAAGGCGATTTCTGTACATGTTTTTCATCCATAAAACCAATAATCACAGAGCAAACACATTTCCCACCATACATTTTTTAAATAAAAACACAATTTAACATTGACGATATTGTCATTGTGTGAAAGATGTCCCAACGTCTACAATTGATTTTAAAAACAATCCCACATTTCATCACGTTCAGCCCAAGCGCGAACACAGCACGATTTGTGGAAAGGGTTATTTAAACGTGCATTGAATACATGGGCATCCAAGCCGACGTGAACATTCGCAGTTACTTAAACCTCCGCATAGCGCTTACTTCCTCGAAACCTGAAAAGCGACGCAGCTACGCAAGTTTTCCGTTTTAACATCACTAAGTAAATTATCCCCCCTCCTGTGAAACTAACTCACGCACAAAGCACTTCTAAAACCGAAAAGATATCTTACGACACACTTTTCATAAACATGACACATTTGTAAAACACGACCAGTTCAGGGACTGCGCACTGATCTGCGGTAGTGTTGTACCAAGTGTTACGTGTTAGCTAACAATAGTGTTAAGAATGTCTGTAACCCTGTGGTTCTGCCTTCAACGCAGTTGCGAAAAGTGTCTGTAATTCCGTGATTACATCGGCTCCAATGCCTTGAAAAACGTTATGTTATGTCTGTTTGCATCGACCTGCGGTATGCAGAGTGTGTGTGCTTACTATGGACTTCGTTGTCTGCTCACAATCAAGTAAATAATACAAATAAAGGTCTCACCGCTTTTGATAAGGATTCAACTGGTTGTCTGATTCGTTAACAATCTTTGTTTTTTTCGCTACTTGGCCTATGCCAAAATGGGTAAAAGGTACGAAAGTGAGGTCATGACTCCTTACTCAAAGTATAGAATACATCTAACCTGTTGTTTTATCGTATTTCTATAAAAAGACAAGGCTGCAAAACTTTTAAGTGCATGAGTCATCATCAATTACTCTAGCACAGACCAAAAGCGCAATTTCTCCAACAGAAAACCAGCTTACTTGCTTTGGCTAAGACAGTTGTCGACCTACTCTCAAACATTTATTTTCGAAACCGTGAACAAGGAAGTCGCATCAACTTGCTAATTGACAATACGATAAGCTTATTAGCTCTACTGATCTTATGGCCTACGGCTCAAAAGTCCACAAGTAGATTGACAGGAGGTACAGGAAAACAGCCTGTCAGAACCAACATCAATCAACTCTAAAGGTAACACATATCATGTCGCTAAACAATTTATTTAAAAACCATGCATCGTTATTCCCTGTCATAACTAAGCAATATACGATTATGTAACCAAACTTTTTAATTTAAAAGTTATGAGTTGTGTATTATTTGCAATACCACAAGCTAACAAAGATACATAGGTTTCTTTTATTTAACTTAATTTCAACCGTATGCACAGCTCAACGAACGTGTGTCACACGCCTACAATCTCTTATCCAAAACATCTCTATCAGATAAAACAGTAGTTGAGATACCAGCTGCTCAATAAGTTACCATTTCCCACCTCTTAACATCGCCCCATGTAATTTACATAAGTGCAGACGCAGAGAAAACATTTATTGGAGACCATACTCCTGAACAAGTACCCCATCAAACATCATTCTACCAGCACCTTTTTTTGCCAACTCAAATTGCACTTGTTTTCTTTTTACTGCCCTCGACTGGCCCTTCAAAAGTTAACTATCAGAAACAATTTGAAATGGTCCACTTGTTCTTCAAATCTACAAAAGATTACGAAATCACTCTAAAAAGAGAACAGAACTCGTGTCATTAACCTAGAGCCCTCTCCGGAAACCGTAACAACTAGGGTTTGAGAAGCGGGATCCCGGTTTCGGGAATTCCCGGGAAATGGTGATTTTTCGACTTCCCGTATCCCTGTTTTTTAAACAAAGAAAGTATGCACTATGCAGAAGTGCCTTGTTGGATACTATGACGACATAATACCTTTTGTGTAACAATCATCAGTCATTACCCAGTGTCAGTTAGTACAGTAACCAGGGTTTTAAGTACAGTAATGGAGCGCAGTAATCAATCGAAAGTTTGGGAACATTTTGCCCAAGATGGCAATCAAGCTTCTTGCCGTCTCTGTGTCAAAACACTATGCTGCAATGGCGGATCAACTAGTGGTCTTTCCCGCCACCTGAAGAGCAAGCATAGCCTTAGTCAAGAAAAACTTCCTCAAAAGAAAGCAAAACTTCAGCCAGAAGTCTATCATGTCGTTTGTTAATGACAAGAAGGAAACTCTGCAAAGCATTGTTTCCCAGCTTGCAGCTGTAGATGGTTATGCAGTCCATGCCATATGCAAGAGCAAGTTCATTCGTGAGTCACTTTGTGCAATTTGTGCAAAAGGTTTTCGCTTTCCTCTTGGAGAATCAAATATTGTGGACTTAATTGTTTCTGATGGCGCTTCGGTCATGAAAAAATTGGTTAGAATTTCTCATGTTGATCATCAAGTCTGCTACGCACACGGCCTGCATCTGGCTGTATGCGATATTCTATACAAGAGCAGAAGTGTTGCAAATGTTACCATTGAAGACGACGATAATGTGGATGATCACGATGAAGAAATGGTTGATGAAAGTCTTTCTAAAGCAACCCCAACCACAGAAGAAATACCTGTCTTCAATCCTGAAATAGAAGATGTAATTGGGAAGGTGCGAAAAGTGGTTAAAGTGCTTAGGAAGAGTGCAGTGAAAAACGAAGTCTTGCAAAAATATGTGGTGGTGGAACATAAAAAGGAGTTGTCACTCGTCCTTGACTGCACAACTCGCTGGAGCTCTGTTTGACATGATCGAAAGGTTTCTTCTTCTTAAGAAGTGTATTATGAAAGCTTTACTGGGTTTGTCTATTGCACACGATATATCAGAAACCGAATTTTTGTTTCTGGGTAAGTTGAAATGCGCCCTTGAGCCAATAAAACTTGCTGTCGAAGCTTTGCGTCGTCAAGACGCAACATTATTGACTGCTGAAGGAATTATCCGATTTCTCTTTGCTGAACTAAAAAACTTGGAGTCGGCTTTGGCCAAAGATTTGCTTTGTGCCATAAAAACCCGTATGCAGCAAAGACGACATCACGATCTAGTTAACCTGCTAAGATATCTTAAAAATCCAAATACAGTGACAGAGCATGATGATGACTTCCCGTCGAGCAATATTACAAAACAAGGCTTGCCGACAACAGCAACAACTTTGATTAGCCGTTTGTTTGGGGACAATGGCGTAAATGAAGCAGAAGGTCAAACCCAGGAACAAATCGAGTTGGAAAACAACAATGCAAGAAACGATAGCCGTTTTGAAAGACTGCAGGCTCACATCGAAGATTTCACTGAAATCCAGCCCAGCATGTCATCACATGATAATGGAAGCCGAACAATAATCAAGCAGGAGATGAAATTGCTAGAAGCTACTGGAAAACAACCAAGCCAACGACCAAGTTCTCAAAATACAGTTTTTCAGCAAGTTATGGAAAACATCATTATTATACTCCGAATCACTGCTATACACCCTTTAACAAAACCCTTTTTTGGTTCCGTGCTGGAACACCAACCTCCCTCATACTCACGGCCATTACCTTCTAACAATTTGACGACATCTTGCATCCTCGCAAACATGTCAGATTCATGCATTCTTTTCATAGGAAGCATTGAACGGACCCTAATGCGTATAAATAATTTCAATGGTCATAAAGGTTTCTGTCAACCCAATACTGGCATTACCAACAATCAATAAATAATGACACACATGTATTCAACAAAGATGCAATCCCAACCTCGTTTGAATTGGTTCTCATGGACACCACATTTCACTAAGGAGTACATTCACAGCCTAAATTATATTAAAACTCCTAATCGTTTGCAACAAATATATGAACGTCTAACTAATTCTACACAATATTATCACACAAACCTAAAAATACATTTATCAAAAAATTTTTTGCTTCATTTCAGCTACACCTTCAAGGCTGAATTGCGCTTGCATGCAACAACACGAACGAGCAACAAACAATCTACCATGATGCCAATGATTTCACCACAATTGTTTGTTTAAAGGCGATTTCTGGACATGTTTTTCAAAGCAGAGCAAACACATTTCCCACCATACATTTTTTAAATAAAAACACAATTTAACAACATTCACGATATTGTCATTGTGTGAAAGATGTCCCAACGTTTACAATTGATTTCAAAAACAATCCCACATTTCATTACACTTGCCCAAGCGCGAACACAGCACGCTTTGTGGAAAGGGTTATTTAAACGTGTATTGAATAAATGGGCATCCAAGCCGACGTGAACATTCGCAGTTACTTCAACGTCCGTATAGCGCTTACTTCCTCGAAACCTGAGAAGCGACGCAGCTACGCAAGTTTTCCGTTTTAACATCGCTAAGTAAATTATCCCCCCTCCTGTGAAACTAACTCACGCACAAAGCACTTCCTAAAACCAAAAAGATATCTTACGACAGACTTTTTATAAACATAACACATTTCTAAAACACAAAGGAGCTCTTGACATTTTTTAAGCAAACGCGTAAGAGCTGACAAAGTTAGAATTACTTCACACCTTGTTGCGACAAACGATATACAAATGCGAAAGTTTGGAGGCTTGAATTCCATTCGAGTTGTGGTGGTCCATTCACAACAATCCGATCTATATACGTCATTACATGTGAATATTAATTCCCACAACAACACTCTTACTCTGCTGCACAATTAACATTCAGACAGCTTCTTATTAACTTTTTACACCACAGCTTTCAAATTTCAAAAATTTTCATCTGCGATCGCCTATCTCGCAGAAACATTTTTCAAAACAAAAAAACTTCTTCCATTGATAGGTTTTTGGCCTTTGCAAACGAAACGTTAATCGCGTCACCTCAACGTTTGTCTTATTCAGTCACGCAGCATTCCAACAACTTAACAGGGGTCAACTTTTCAAAGTGCGACACAAGTCGCACGAAATATCTACCGCTTTTCAAAACAATAAAATGGCAATGGCTATCCACATGAGAACTATTTAAAAATCGTAAAAAGTCTCGTCAAAATTTGAAACCCCACACAAAATGTTTTGTCAGCTAACAACGTTTCTCAACTTCACTCAATTGTTGTTTGACCATATATTCTGTCCAACTCAATTCTTGTTCAAAAACTCACCGCAATGTACAATGATGATACCGGTCTTTCAACGCACTGCATTTGAAGTCGCGCATTTCTACAGTCTAAAATTTCAAACTGTGATGCTCGTTTCCGCGCGTAATTACTTTTGCTCTTGCTTTCCTTTGATTACTTGATTGCATTCTTGTGTTTGCTTCGTTTACTACTTGCTTTTGACTCGTTCGTTCGCTGTCGCTCACTCTGTCCGTTGCATCGGTTGTTACGTTGCTTATCTTATTTTGATTCTTTCAGCTTGGTTTTAAGTTGAATAAAGCACACTTAATTTTGTCTTCGATAAAATCTATGTTGTAACACAAACCATATTAGCAGCAAAGCCTCTTTCATCGTAGTTTAGCATCTTAACGCCCTCTGCTCACCCGCGTGCGCTAAATACTGCCGCATGCAAAGTAAACATTTGGAATGCATTTGCGCGATGCACATCTGCCGCACACGAGGCTCAAGCGACATGCTGTTGAATATTTCCGGAACTGCATTTGTGTTACTCCGCTGTAACACTCCCTAGCTCTACATTTTCTTTCAAGTTAGTGTTGGATGATATCAACTTTCTTTCAAATTCAGAGTAAGACCCTATCACATTTGTCACCCTGCCAGGCCCGTAGCCCGGTTTTAAGGTTTGGGAGGGTTAAAGGAATTTTTAGGAGGGTAAGATTTTGTTTTCATTGTATGTTTGAAACAAATTTTTCTGCGCCAATTCAAAATTTGGGGTGCAATGCACCCCGGTTGCTACGGGCCTGAGTCTCTGTGCAAAAAATGTTGAAATCCGCACAGGACTGATATACAGGACTGATATACAGGGTTCGAACAGACTGCAATGTCCGAGCAAAAAGGATCCCGAGCGAGAGTAAGACCGAAGTGAAAATAATTTATGCACGACATTATAACATTGCATTGTAGTTAATTGCTACTTGTTTCGTTGTGAACACCCAAAATCATCAAATCGTTTGATCGTCGTTAAGTCATAGTTGTACGAAGACTGATACCGGCCCCCCTAACCTCTGGCTCCCTCGTCGAAACTTTTGTAGCTTGTTGCTACAGTAATCATCTTATATAAAAAACAAAAAATGATAAGATTTAGAAAAAGATTTTGTTATCCTGGAAAATAAAAAATAGCGTATTTTCATTCACACTGGCCTGGATGTGATGTACATCTTATCCCCTCTCTTATGCCCTGTTTGTACGCAGAGAAGTTTTTACGCGCGTTGGTGCTGAGATAGACCTCTTTGATGTGGCATTCGCAGCAGGTAAAGTCAAAAGTAGACCCAAAAGTTTCCAGACCCCAAAAATTACAATGCTCTCACTCTCAGAGTCTGACAGTTTCGACATAATTCTTATGGCGTCGTGAACAGTGAAATTAGAAGTAACTCGCTGCAAAGCATCTACAGTGTGGTTTCAGAGGTGGGATGTATTTGCCTACTTTGAGTTCAAGCTTCGAAAGATCGTGTTATGCAGATTTCCAACTCTGTTTTTAATTCAGCATTCAACATCCATGCATGAAAGATGGACACAACTGCAGTGGGTGGTTAATTGGTAGAGTACAGCAAAGAGCAGTTATTTTGTGCTTTCCAATTTCTACCACCAGTTGTGTGAACACATGTTTCAAAACTGAAACGTACAGTATTTTTGATTCAGAAAGCAGGTTCGGCCATGGCCGTACTGGAAGATTAGGTTGCGCCGGTGTTGTTTTTGTGAGATTGCACACCAATCATTTTAGCAGTGAAGTTGGACTTTTTTCTATGAAAAGTGTCTCAGTAAAAAATGACCGAAGTGTCTCAGCGAAAGAAAAACAGGCCAGTAGCTATGTTTTAGGGTATGAAGGGGAAAATAAACATTTATGGGGTACGATTTTTGTTTTTATTATATGTTTTTAAAACAAAGTTTTCTGGGCACAAAATTTGGGAGGAAGAAAAAAATTGGGGGGCACTACCCCCGAATGCTCCCCCGTGGCTACGGGCCTTGGTCTGCTTGTAATAACAAAAGCATGTTTTTAATTACAAAAGGGTTCAAACTATTGTTTTTCATGCTACAACTAAAATATATGTGTGTCTGTGACTAAATTGTTATGGACGTTATCAAACAAAGTTTGCAACTCATTGGTTGCATACCTTTACAACGAACAAGATAATGACAGAAACGTCTGGCATAGTTCAACAAAATAAAATAAGTAACTCGAACGTTTCACTTGGCAGCTCTAGCCAGTATCCATAATGAAAAAACGGGTAAGTCACTACTTACTCTCTAGAAGAGCACGGATATCATTATCATGAAAATAATCAGTGATGCTCTTTTATCATGTGATTCCGTCCAAGAGATCTGCACAGCAAGCTATTGTTTTGTTAACATTTTCATAGCATTTCTAATGGCCTGAAAAAAAATTCCTTCCATGGTAAGATCTACTGTATGATTTTCCTTCTACCAACTTTTCCAGCGTATTTCATACCTGTATGCCTGCAAATGCATTCAGGAGTAGCAAGATTCGCTGGTAACTTAAAATTAGTAAAACATCAAGTTGCAATTGCGAACAATATAGTCACAATTACTGAGTACATTCGTTTATTCGACGTTTCAGCTTAGTCGTAAACCATCATTAAGAATACAATAAAACAATTAAAAACAAAAAGTTTCAAGTTCCAAGTTGAACTTCATGTGTTCTCGTATTGTCGTTGTGTTGTCAATCCAGACACCGTACGTTGTTGACAGAACATTCAAACTGCATCCTAATCTTAACCAAACAGTTTGCCTTACAAAATTAAAGCACCAATGTCCCTGTTTCGACGTATGTCATTAACCTTCACCCCTTCAACACTTTTATGCACTTCATCCATATTGTTTGCCGCTTGAATAATTGAATTGGCATAAAAATGCACAACAGGTGACGTACAGGTGTATTCCAACGCTTTAACGACCTCGCCGGCCTATATATAGGCGGGCACATTTTTGTTAATAACTCGCCAGCCTCTATAGCAAGAGAGATGTTCAAACCCTCTGCAGATTCGGCAAGTCTTCTAGTTTCGATTAAAAAAAATTATTTGGTTTCAGTGTGGGGTTTTCTCTTGGTGACGTCACAAAGAGGATGTGTTTTTGAATTTTTGACCAAATTTGACGGGCCTTGGGCGCCAATCCAATGAGCCATTTGGATGTCTCAAACTTGTTTTGGAAACTAGACGATCATTCGCCTGTATAGAGCCCTTGATTGACCTTCTAGCATGTCTGGAACCAAAGTTATGGTCAAAAAAAACATTTCACTCCAAAATAAGAAAATTGCAGCAATTGCATTGGGTCTCCCACTGGCGGCATTTCAGCTAGCGATGACTTGACGCTAGAACATGATAACGAGCTATTCCAAGCCTCGAAAGACTCGTGAATCTTGCAGTTTGCAGTGAAAAAAAAACGTCTGAGATTTTTGATTGGAGTTTTTGCTGAGCGTCGTCAGAAAAAGGGTAGGTTTTGCTTTTTTCGTTATTCTTTTATGACGTCATCACCAGGACAATGAGCCGAAATTACTGCTCAAAATTTGGTTGTATTCTAGTCTGTAATATGAAGCTTTAGAGCCCTAGATTGACTTCCTGACGTTTCTAGTGCCCAAGTTAGGGCCAGAAGACCCCAAATCATTGGGGAAGATAATTTCAGGGATTTCCCGAATTAATTTCTGCTTATTTGGCCATACCTTTTGAACCAGAAATGCTAGAAAGTCTATCAAACCCTCTAAAGACTCGTATTGTAACCAAAAACCCAAAAAAAGCCACAAAATCTGATGGATTGTTCGACTCCCAGGATATGACGTCAGTATCCAAACGTTTTTTAAATTTTTTTAAATTTATTTGTTTATGAGCAGACACGAAGTCCATAGTATGTACACACACACTCTGCAGAACGCAGGTTGATAAAATCAGACAAAACAGAACGTAGTACAAGGCATTGAAGCCGGCGGAATCACAGGGTTACAGACACTTTTTGCAACTGCATTGAAGATAGAACCATAGGGTTACAGACACATTCTTAACACTATTGTTAGCT
>Ga0210059_1000889_pt1 | contig 42292 bp, 24 predicted proteins | sample Ectturendosymbi2_FD_188042 | JGI IMG/M metagenome (GOLD analysis project Ga0210059, IMG submission 188042) | Ecteinascidia turbinata endosymbiont from Florida, USA - Sample 2 (SPAdes) (version 2) | ecosystem: Host-associated > Tunicates > Ascidians > Unclassified | place: Key West, Florida... | reverse complement strand
TATTCTGAGACGTTTCGGATTAATCTTAATCCATCTTCAGTCAAAAAAATAATCTTTTTTTTTTTTTGTTTATTTTTTTTTTGACTGAAGATGGATTAAGATTAATCCGAAACGACTCAGAATAAAAATGTATAGTTTTTTGAAGGCTTTTTTAGTGTTGATGAAACTTGTATTTATTATGGAATCGTTGAACCTAAGTTGTTGCTAAAGCAATTTATCCTTTGAATTTTTACTCTGAAACGTCAATGTGCTCGGCTACAGTGTGCATTATTTCAGGGCTCGTCGTAAAAAGCGTCGTAGCGTCGTACAAATAACACAGCTCCGGCTCTAGAGCTCTTCTTTTCACGAACATGGCTCCAGCTCCGGAGCTCTTTGTTTTCATGCGTGGCTCTGGCTCAGGAACTCTCTTTTTACATGGCTCCGGCTCCAACTCCGCTTCTGGTCGTTTTCACACATTAATATTTCAATTGTCTTGATTTCTCTCAAGTTGAATGGAAAATGAATCAAATCATAAATACAAACTAAGAGAATATACCAAATTTTTTGAGTAATTTAATCTGGTAGTTTTTTACAAGCAGCCCTCTTACCATGAGGAAATCAGCCAAAACACAACAATCACAGGTTCAAATGATTCAGAGAATAGTTACTAGCAGAAACGTAACTCAAGGAAACGGTAATATAAACAATTTCTGGAAAGGCAGTCGCTGCTTTTGCCGTCAAAGCCTGAGGACCGTTTGCTGTTTCTTACAACCAGAATCCAGAAAATTGCTGTTTGGAAATCTACATTTGTGTCCAAGCATTTAAACACAGATCAGTCCCAATTGACCAAGTGTTTTGCACTCGTTGTATGCTTTGCCTGTTGTAGTTTTGACGATTCCAGCTAACAGCGCTGCCCGGGAAAACCATGTAACGAGCGCAAAACAGTCGACTCTCATGTGTTCTTTCAAACACGCACACATTTGCATTAACACAAATGCGAAGATGTGTTTGAAAGATGCGAAGATGTGTTTCCTTTGTTCGAAGAAATAGTATGACTTTTAGCAAGAAATTCACCTTTGACTTTTTAAAAATAGCTGAAAAGTTCTGATTTCTTATCTTTTTCACTCATAATAAGCAGTGATGAATCGCAGAGTAAAGCAAAATTTAACACGCAAAGCTTAGGAGAAAATAAGACTGGTTAACGTGTTGAAAACATTGATTTTTCCACAGACGAAAACATCAAGATAAGTCCACATTTGTTCACATTGATTTTTATACCTTTCTGATAATGTAGTGCTATGCAAAGCAACGCTAGTTCGCGACCAATTAGTTATAAATTTCATGTTATGCTACTGCTTGTAAACGTAATATTTCCTAACGAACTTTGCCAATAATCCAGTAAGTCTTGCTAGTAAGCCTAATGGTTTCTAATAAAAATTCCTACTTTACAATGTCGTGCTGTGTATTTCACGCTTAAATCTGCAATGGTATCATATCTTAAGTCATACTCCCTGCTAACAGCATGACTACACACCTACAAAAGCTATGGATATTTTATTAGCCTACATAACTACTCATTATAGCTCAGTTCTCTCTAGATCGCTTCACTACTACAGACCCGGTTCGATCATTCTGACTAGAAAGTAAGATGTTGTGGTAGTTAATGTTTTTCTTACTTCTAGAACAATGGTTCTCAACCATTACGCTGAAGGAGCCAAATACAGACCTATGATTTTGTTAGATAGCCGCACAAAAAATTTAACAGCAAGTGGATTGACACGTTTTGTTTTATTGCACTAACGAAGTCTGTCACACAGAATATTAGAGGTGTTGCTGAAAGACGCTGTCTATCGCAAGGAATCCTTTCCCAGCAAAGAATCAGACACTAAGCTCTTACAGACTATATATTTCGCCTGCGAAGTAGGCATCATCCAGCTCTTATTCAAATGGTATCTGTTGAAGAAAGGTTGCTAAAAGCCGCACAAAGAATGCTTGGAGTTGCATGCGGCTCAGAACAGTGTTCCGGAACCATCGTTCAACAAGTAACACCACGCGGCCACGCCTGCCAGCTACGATGTCACAGCCTTAACGATTACGATGTCACCGTCTTACCAAAGAAACACCGCAGGCTTAAGGCCAATCTACACTGAGAAGTTGCCAGAAGTAGCTGCGCACGATTCTTTGTTTTATTGCGCCCAAGAGTTGCCGTGCCGAGCCGTGCACGAGCGCAGCATTACCCGACGCAACAAAACAAAGGATTACGCCTGGCAACTCCTCAGTGTAAATTGGTCTTTACAGATTTGTTGTTGCTGTCTCGTGTCGTAACTCGCACCAAGTGCGTTTAGTGTGCTCTAAAGAGCACATGTAAGTCTATTTGGCAAAATCGTTAGTATCTAGGAAGGGACCCGGAGCAGGAGCTACCTCTCAAATGGCCATACCTCCGGCTCCGGTCCTAAATTTTAAACTGAGTTCCGGCTCCTGATTTTTAATTTGAGTTCCGGCTCCAGGCAAAATGTCCAGCTCTGGCGCTCCAGCTCCAAAGCCCGGGATTATTTCATACTACTTCAGAACGTAATATCAGCGTCGTAATACAATTCCTAAGTTCAGCTTTTTAGTGGCTTGGTTCAGCTATTTAATATTTTCCTTAAATAAAATTCTTTAAATTTCCTACCTTGTGTTTGCTTTATCAGGCTTGGGGGCGAAAACGACGTGTCGACAGTGAAAAGGGGCGATGAAATAAAAAAGTTTGAGAAACACTGAATTAGACCAAACACGTGTAAATAGGCTGAAAATTTTTAAAACTTTTTTTTTTCAGTTGCTCGTTCCTCATACAAAAAAATAATATTACTATTACTGCCTGCAGGCAGCATGGTTTATGACGACGCCTCTTCAATGAAAACTGTAGTTTGCAACAACCATGTAGAGTAGCAATTTCCGGGTCACCTCTGATTTTGCGTGTCGAAAGGTCGAAACAACACCAGTGCTGCGTTCACGCTTTAGAACAGGCCTGCACAACATACGGCCCGCGAGAGCTTTTCTTGTGGCCCACGAAAGCTTTCTCAATTGCAGAAAATATTGCAAAAGCCTGAGTTCGGGTATAATTGATTGTCTTTCCAGAATTTTTTCCATTCTACTGTACAATGAAAGACTTTTGGTGCCCGCCGAGAATAGACTTTTGGTGCCCGCCGAGAATTGATGTTGACTTTGGCCCTTCGAACTTTCTTAGTTGTGCAGGCGTGCTTGAGGGAAACATTTATTTGTTCCTGAACTTGAGCTGCGTTTGAACAATACTTGCGAAGAAAATTATTACCTCGCTGCTGATGGGATTTTCGACTCAAAGTACCGTATTTACTCGATTGTTAGCCGCCCTTGAATGTGAGCCGCACGAAATGTTGTTAAAAAATTAATGTAAGCCGCATTTGAACATTGGTTACCTAAGCCTCTGAGATACTTTCGCGTACTAGGAAGTTTCGCGTTTATTCGTGATCCTGGTAAATGATGCTTACACCACTACAGCTGCCTTCTGTTCAACATAATCCCTCCTGTGACGAATGTGTACGTGATGTTGAAGAGAATAGAATGTGAAAAGAAAGTTTGGTCGAAAAAACGTAGCCGAGGAAAGACTGAGCGTCATCTATATCAGGGGTTCTCAACCTTTTTTCTCCCGTTTACTCCTTGCCAGCTTCCTAACATAAAATTTACCCCCTGTTTTTTGTTTACTCACTAGCGCTGTAGAAAAATGTACAACAGTATCATAAAATTTATCCACAGGATAGGTAAAATTTACCCCCGGTTGAGAACCCCTGATATGTATCTTTGGATAAGGTCAAAAAATAAAAAATGATAAGCCGCCCTTGACTATAAGCCGCACGAAATGACGAAAAAGAAACTTTATAAGCTGCGGCTTACAATCGAATAAATATGGTAATCCTGCTTTGATCAAAGCATATTATTTTCTAACGTTCTTTATGTTCTTAAAGCAACAGAGCCGTGGGCTGGGGGTAAGCACAGTGCAATTTTTCCGTTGTTACAAGAACACTTGTTGATCATGTGCATCACTCTTGATGTTATTTTTTAAATACATATAGTCATAGAAGCAAATGGAATGTTGACAAAATAAATTCTTTAGGAAAATGGCTCACGCATTTGAAAGCAACACTGTAGCAAACTGGTCTGCGAATAATTAGTAACTTTTCTTAAACAAACCCAGTGACGGTGTGTTTGTTTCTGGATAATGTTCACATTGTTCACGTACCACAGAATATTTGCTTTGAACATACGAACACTCCTTTTAATGTTCAAATAAAATGTCGCGAAGCATATGATGCCAAATGTACGAAATTTGTGAGAATATCGTGATCACCACCACGACGCGGATCATTCTTGCTGTGAAAACGTCAACAGTATGTGGTGCCAAAATTTCATTTGCTTTCAAACACGCATATACTTTTCCAGAAACGTGGATTGGGATTTCTTGTTTCAACAGACGTTTTTCTAATCGCAAAGGTACACGTTGCACATTCCCATCTTGAGTTTCAAAATGAAGTGTAGGAAACTCGAAGAGAAGAAAAAAATTTGCGGTTGATTTTGTGGTGAGCAAATCTTTCCAAATAGCCGAAAGAAGTAGAAGGCAAATTTCTGTACCTCCACCCTGGGCTTTTTTTCGCTAAGACATTTCAGTTATTTGTCCCATAATACAGTATTACCGGTAATACTCACCATAACAGTACTCACTTTCCTACCTTTGCAGACATTAGGACCAAAATGACTTTATTTTTATTTCAAAAAAATTCGGTCCATTATCGAAAAAATAAACCCAGCCTCCACCTCTGTGGAAAAACAAATGATACCTGTATCTTGGGTAGAAATGTGCAGCGTTACCGTCGGTGCTACCACATGCTTCTTTGCAAAAATCACTAGATTCACAAATCAATATCACCTGATCTGAAAAAACTACCGTAACTAGATTTGAAATTTCTGCGTTGAAGTTTCTTTCGCTTGAACACATTTTAGTTACGTAGGCTATTTATCGCTCCAAAACCTTTGTTGGTTCTGCAGGTGCAAACCGCCTCTACCCGGGAACAGTCCCGTCACCACGGGAGGGCTTTGGTGTGCTAAGACCCCCCAAAACAAACTTCAAGCCCCCCAAATTGAAATGTGAAACATTATAGATTAGTGGATAAATTAGTGGAATTTTTGTCAAATTTGGATGTCAAGCCTCCCTGCACGAACGTAACCCCCACACACAAACGCAAAGCACCCCTATTCAGGACTTTCTGGCGACGGTTCTGCTCGGGGCAAAAGTATGTAGTGTCGGAAAAACTGCCTTCTTCATTTTTTTTGCTCACCTGCCGACACACTTTGTTCAGGTTCATCAAGACGATGCTAATTACTAGCAGTGTAGACATCAAGGCACGACCCACCACACCTTACCTATCCCAAGACAAAATACAACTGGTAAACTTTGGAAATATGCACGACTACAACTCATGCTTCTTCTTACATGCTAATAATGGATTTAATTGCTTTACATTACATCCGTTAAACTTGCTTTGCAATCTAAAAGAGCGCTGTGGATGCGCTACAAATACCATCTCTGGAATGTGTGTCATCAAACGCTTTTTCCACTCACGATTTCATTGCGCATCAGAAGGATCAAGCTGAAACTTGCTGCAGGCTTAGATCTTTTTCATTTCAACAAGCCCCTCATGATACATTGTTAAATGCGCAAGAGTCTCAAAGCATCCTTATATTTTTGTCAGGTGGAACCCAAACACGCCTTCAGTTTCTAACACCGCTCGATGATTTGCTCAAATATTCTTGATTGAAGCGATCAACTGGGTGTAGACGAAACCAGCCAACTATGCACAAGCAAAACGAAAATCAAGCTACCTACGTCATGAATTCAATCAACAAGACTTGCTTTACCTATTTTAACGTTGGCCAACAACCTCGTGTGCTTGTAGCACCCACAATCAATGGATTGCACATCGTAGTAATGCTGATTCAGACATCGATACCTCCAAGATCCCCAAAGCCTACATTGTTAAACTAAATACGGCATAAAAAGTATGACTGTATTCGAATAAGAGCAGATCATGCCTACTTAGTAGGCGAAATATATACTCTGTAAAATATTAGTGTCTGATGTTTAGCTGGGAAAGGTTTCCTTTCGATAGACAGAAATATATGGCTTATAGATTAAAAGTATTTTCTACAAGCATAGCCTACACACTGTCAACCTTTCACAAACTGTACATATTTATTCCGTGAATGGTGGTAACCGCAAGGCTAGTACTGTAACAATTTTCAGTAGCTCCGAAGTATTATCTCTACACTCTGCTTTCTCAACTTACAAAGAGCCCGCCGTAAAAAGTTAGCTTTTCATTCCTATTTTGCTTACATTTATCTTTATGACGGAAACGGCATCTGGTAACGCGTAGCTAGATTTTAAGTCATCCATGTTTTGAACAACCTGCAATCATATCTGATGGTGCACTGTGCCCAAGAAAGTATGCTAGGCATCTTTTCGTTGCAGAAGATGTTGTCTACTAACAAGCGTATGCGAGGCGGGATTACACTCTCCCTCTACGTGAAGCATTGTTCAAGAGAAAATTCAACGGCTTTGCGAACTCACTCCTGCCACAGTAGCTGCAGATCTTCGCCGAAGAGAAAATTTACTGTTTAGGGAGTTGCAGAAACAAGCTGCTTGCAATTACTTCAGCGCTCAGCTGCAGCAAACCAGAGCTCCCATTCAGTAATTTCTAATAAACCCAGATTGTACATGAAAAAAGCACTTACCTACCAAAAAAAACATATAAATGCAAATACATCAGGTGAAACGGTGATTAAAATACTGATTTACTTACAGTTCCTCTTCCAAATTTTCGTCTGCAACGTGAACGTGAACACACGGTCGGTCGTAACAACCGGGCAAGGGGGGTATGATACCTCTGGCGCCGAATCACTAGGAGGCACCGAAATGTCTTAGCAATGTCGCAAGTACTTTCTTCAAAACAGTACGTTTACTCTCAAAAAACCTCGGTTCGGACATGGGGTCGGCAAAGTTGTTTCTTGCCCCGAGCGCTATTCAACCTCGGTACGACCCCGCATGCACATTAACATTTGGATCACTTTTCCGTTGCTCACAACATTTTATATAATGCTGGTGGTGGCATACTCCATTAATGACATCTCTCATGAATTTAGGTTTAGGTGTCCGTAGCCCTTTTGCTGGCTTCTTGACATTGACTGCTTTGCCAACAACTTTTCCTTTACGGTCTCAGTTTTAGCGACTTTGGTTTTGTTTTAACATGACAACCCTGCACAGGTAACCTCTAAACACAAACACCGTTGTTGTCGTTGCCTAAAATAGGGCAGATTTTCTTTATTCGCTTATACTGGACTAACTGACAGGTTTAGACGCGCGCGCGGGTTTTTGCACAACTTAGCACGCCTTCTCAAGGTCATCCGATCAGAAAAAAACAGTTTGTTGATTTTGGAAAATTTTGTATATGCTGAAGAACAAAAGCGATTTTCCAAACAAAAATGTGGGAAGTGCTCTTAACAAATGAACGAAGAAGTAAAGAAAAATCCAAAAATTCCGCCAGCAGACGTCATTGGTGGTCGGTTTAAGGTTTAAACAGAACGTTATTTCAAGCTTGTGGTTCTGTCAGCAATAAAAGTAATTTTCAATTTTCAATTTTGTTTTGCAAGTTTCAGAAAATTTGCAATTTTCAGCCACATTAATCAACTTTTCCCAAAATGGGCAAATTTTGCGAAAATCAGGCACATAAGGTAAACTTGCCCAAAATTGGCGAATGCTTTACGACAATTGTTGGGCAATCACATTGATTGCGGCACTGCCATTGACTTTCGTGTTTTACATACGACCAGTCCCGTCGCCACAGGGGGGATTTGGTGGGCTAAGCCCCTCAAACAATGCACCAAGCCCCTCAAATTGAAATATGATAACTATAAATTAGTAGAGTTTTGTCAATTTTGTACAATGTCAAGCTTTAACAGGGAAACCAAAAACTCATTCTAACCATAGTGCTGGGTGATTTTCACCCCAAACTCACACTAACCACAACGTGGGGTGATTTTCACCCGAACTCACACTAACCATAACGTCGGGTGATTTTCACCTAGGGACCAAGTGGCCACCACTCCTGTCTGGGCATGGGCGCTATTAAATGGGGGACACGGGGGACGCGTCCCCCCCACTTTGTCAGAACGTTGGGGTATAATTAGGCATACGATATTTTTGTGACTGAAAACCGGGACGCTTCAGAACAACGAACCTCATCAGATACATGTGGTTCACATCTTACTTGCAGGATGTAGCTATTTTAAATTCCTATATTTAAGACACCAACAAGAACTAAAATAATGCATTTCACTAAGACACAAAACAATGTTCAAGCATTTGTAAATTTACACATTCGCCCATTCGTACTTTTCCGTAGACAATACTTGCTTCAAGAAGACTTTGCTCGATTTTATTTTCCCGTAAAAGTCACAGCAAAAAAAGTCAGTATTAATTTTGCAGGTGATGAGGGGTTTCACATTCTGCTTCTGTTATCAGAGCACATGCTATGCATGATAGAAAAAATATTTCACCGGTTACGGATGTACCAGGTGTAGGTCTATATGCTGGATGGCTGAATGCCTAGCCGGGGCTTTCTGGTTGACTGACCGGGACGCCGGGATAAAGCCTTTGAACCGGGACTCTCCCGGCTAAAACGGGACGTATGGTATGCCTTGGTATAGTATGCCATGTCCCCCCACATTTTCTCTTTAGGTTTCGTAATATATTAGTTTCACACGAATCTGTCCCCCCACATTTTACAACAAAATTGCGCCCATGTGTCTGGGTGGAAATCACACGAGGTTAGCATTCCAAGGGTGTGAGTAATCTTTGCAGAAAACTTGAAAGTGATCAACACAGGCAAGTTCTCCCCATCGTTGGCAGTTAGCACGTGAACCTCGTTTTGTTCTGTTTTGATGGTGGACAGGTTCCACAGCGTTGTCTGGTCTCAATGTTCATGTCCTCAATAAAATGCTTTGACCTTTTACCACAAGTGCACTCACAACAAGAGCAAGCTTTTTTTGGCTGAGCCAGAGTTCTAGAAACTTCAATTAGGTAAAGAGAAGCACAAGATTCATAATGTCCTCAATAAAATGCTTTGACCTCTCACCGCAAGTGCACACGGTGCAGGCCATTTCTGGCTCCAATTTCTTTCCTCTGAGGGAGGAGGCGTTACACATTCTCCTGCCTGTTTCTCAATGAAAACAACGAGCTGAGCCGGAGCCATTCGCGCCAAAAAGATTTGTGCCGTCAGGGCTTGCACTCGTGTGATCTACTGCCGTGCTGGCTCGGTCAAGGGTTGCTGGCGTGGCTTACCAGCGAACCTACATGCACCAACTCATTTTGCCCAAATTAGTCAAGGTTACCTTAGGAGGGATCTTTTTGAAGGAATTTTGTTACATCTCAGATAACCATGGGTCAATTTGGGCAAATTTTTGTTCCCCATCGAAAACTACAAAACTTGTGCAGATTTCAATAGGACTGCCCGAAAGAGCGTCTACAGAATTCAGCTACTGAAAGAACCAGCTTTCTACGTGAACGTTAACTAATTTTTAATTTAAGTAGAAGAACCGTTTGCCCAAATTGGGCAGAGGTTACCTGAGCAGGGTTAACAAGCGAAAATATTCTTTCTAGTGATGCAGTAGAGCAGGGGTTCCCAACCTTTTTCTTACTATGTACCCCTTCAGCATTCCGACAAATGAGCATGTACCCCTACAGCATTTCAACAGATAAGGATGTAGCCCTTCATAATTTTGACAGATGAACATTTACCCATAAAACTCCTTATGACAAAATATTTTCTCATGATTTTTCACAGATATATTTAACAATATACATATAATGGCTTTTGAAATCAATATTAAGTGATACATGCATAAAGATTTGAAAATAAACAACATGTAAATATATTTTTACCTTCTATTGCTAACTTTAACTGTACCCCTTCGGATAGGCAAATATACCCCCAGGGGTACATGTACCCCAGGTTGGGAACCCCTGCAGTAGAGTGAGTAGAGTGCGGCAAAAACCATATCTAGTCATTACATCATAAAGTATTCCAAACTCCGAGGTTTCCAAGCCGCCTTTGATGTTGCGCATATAATACCAGAAATCAGGGATAGATTTACTGGATAAGGACACATCTTTAAAACTATAGATATAATCTCCATTAGCAGATCTTCAGGCACAAGATGGGGAAAATTTAGGGCCGCATTTGCTATTAAACTTGGATCTTTTGTGAGATTTTGAGCTGCAAACATTCTAAAATCCCTAAGCTGGCAACAAATCCTTCCTCCAATTGAAATCGCTATTTAATTTGCATGCATTTCATCAACTGGCGCCTGAGGCAATGAACATATACATCTTTCACCCAAATGCAAATCCTTCACTTCTTTATGTGCAACCGTTTGCTCTTTATTCATGTTACTTCTGTTGTACGCACAACTGCATGGCTGACTGTACTGGATCACAAGCAAGTTACATTATTTGACATAAGATATTGGTGTGAGGGTGTGAAATTGACTGTTCACGTTTTGTTTCACCGATCTGAGAACTTATTTCACCTGATGATCGCATGCGAGCACTGTAATGACTGGCAGATATGTTTATTATATTGTTGGATTTACTGTAGCTAGTTTCCAAATTTGTACCTTAAAAATAAACATATTTAACGGGATTTCTCATAATCAAACCCAGACACCCAGATCCACTCGCAAAACAACAGATCTGGGTTTAAAAAACAGCAATGGGAGCAGTGGCGTACCTAGGGTTTCTCGCGCCAGGGGCCAAAGTCAGTTTGGGCACCCCCACCCAGGCCGTTAGTGGCAGCATAGATGCCAAGAGTGAGTCGGGAGTAAAGCGACGTCGAAAGTGGACTCCGGCCCCGCATCTAGTTGTTTATGTAGATCCGTCTCAAAATTTCCCATGACTGTGATGTCACAGAATATACATCAAGACCTTTGAATCTTGGAAATAATTAACCATCGTAGTGTTAAAAATCTAATCATTTTGCAATCGCGTGAAGCCTCTCCCACTTTGAAATTTCGTTTACGATTGAATTTTCAAACTGTTGTATTGCGCCATTCCAAATTGCGGTATTACATTCGAATTGTAACAACTAGTTAAAGAAAATGCAAAAACTAGGCAAAAAGTTCCATGTCATCTGCAAAACTCCACATGAATTTTAATGACAGAATTTCATGGGCACAAACTTTTAATAATATAGCACAAAACTGGCCAGGCTTGCGCCTTGTTTTCTAAAGCACGGGCTTGTTAGAGTCCTTTGAAGACCCCGAATGCAGCGTATCCGCTGGTTCCCTTCTCTCGTCATGCTTGGTTACAATCATCGCTGGTGCCGGCTGTAGGGGTTCTGGAGCTTGTACTCCCAGAGTTTACAGTTTAAGAATATCATAAAGGACTGACACTCACGAATACATAAAAGATATGGGTGTTCGCAGACATTTTTGCAGTGGGGGCAACATGGACACCCTGGGCCCCAGGCGAATGCGAAATTTTTTTTGCTCAATGTTTTTTTTTATTCCTGACTTGAAAACGAGTCTTTAGAGCCCTTGACTGACTTGCTAGCATATCTGGGTCTAAACTTATGGCTCAAAAACCAAAAATTGGTAAAAGTTTTGCCCCCAAAAACGCTAATCTAGGGTGAATTCCACCTCTGACTGTAGCTGGCCATAACTCGCCGTCAGAATGAGCAAGAGAGCCGTTCAAACCCTCCAACGACTCGTGAAGTCATGTAGATTGCAATAAAAAAAAAAATTCTACATTTGGACTTCGGGTTTTCTGTTAATGTATACATAATGAGAGGATGTTTATGCATATTTGTATATTCTTTGATGACGTCATCACGCCATCCTTTAAGACCCGCAGAGCCATCTTTTTGACACAAACGTTTTTTGATTTTAGGCCATAATTTGAGTTTTGGGGGGTTTTACTGATTTTTTAGCGTTCCTGGACCCCAAATTAGGGCCAATGAATAGTAAGTTAATTAGGGAAATCCTCTGAAATGGCCTAGCAGATCGGCAAAGGATTTGGCTCTTTCTGGCCTAACTTTGGAACCAGAAATGCTATAAAGTCGATCAAGGACTCAAAAAACTCGTATTCGACTCCGGAGTTTATTAAAACTTTGAACCACAATATCCGCGCGTTGGATCCGCGGATAACATCATAAGAATATTCGCAAAACATCCTCCAATCATGGGGCCATGGACCAAAAAGGCCAAAAAAAATTCTGAAAGTTTTTTTAAAATCTAATATAGAAGACTTCACGAGTCTTTAGAGGGTTTGAAACTGGGTTTTTGAGCCAAAATTTTGTCTCCCGGTGTGCTGGCAAGTCAATCAAGGGCCATAAAGTCTCGTTTTCGAGTCACAAATCAAAAAAACTTTGAGCGAAAAAAAATTAGCATTGGGCTGGCGCCCAGGGCCAGGCAAAGGCGCCAAAAATGCCCAAAAATGCTTTGATTGTGACGTATCACAAAAAGATCCCAAAATCCAAGCCGAAAAAATTTTTTTTCGATCTCAAGACGAAGACTTGCCAAATCCGTAGAGGGTTTGATCAACTCTCTAGCTCTATTGGTCGGCAAGTTATGACTGGCCAACGTTTGGGCCACTATAGTGGCTTTGCGGTCCTTCAGGGGTTTTCGTAACAATAACACGGCAATAATCTTCAAACGTTCACTTCAAGTTACGGTAGTAAGCGTTTTTCCGCAATCCAAATCCATCCTCAGTCCTTATTCAAACAAACTGTACATTAATGGGGACTGAGGAGGATTCTATTTGAAGAAGGATCGAGGATGCGCATTTTTACGTGAAATCGATTTCCTATTAAAATTTGTTGATCGATTCCTTGCTTATCCCCATTGTCGAGAGTGCTTACCTGGGTCATATGAAACGATAAATCAATCAATAAAAATTTCGCACGAAGTATCTGAACATGGTCGCGTCAACGTGGGAGTGTTTTCAGAAGCCTTGAACACTGGTGTCATGAGTAGTGACGCCAACTGCACAAAGAACCTCACCAAATTGTGCTTCAATAGGTACTAAATTGAACAGCAAAACATCCAACCTATTTCCTTTCATGAAATACCTAAACAAACAGTAACAAGCTTTCTCAGCACAATTCAACTTAGCTTCACATTTATTAGAGTTCGCACAATATATTTACGGTTGAGACACCTATGTCACCAGGCATGGACACAAGTTGGGTATGCAGGAGATGCACTCCCCCACCGGACATTTAAAGTGTTTACATGAGATTTAATTACATTGAAATTCATCGCCAAAGATTTTCGCATATTGTAAATACTACCACGGACGCCGGAACGGGGCTGCGTTACGGGGACACTGCCCCCTGCCCTTTGAAAGGGGGGGGCAACGGGGGCACAGGTGCCCTTACATACCAGTATCATAAGTAATTTCATGATTTATCAAGATCAATTTGAAACAAATTTATGGCAGCTATTCGCGCACACCTAAAATTCAGGATGGTTTTCTATAATTTCTGTTAATAGTTTTGAAGTCAACTTTGTTGCTGAACATGTAAATGCGTAAAGAATGACTATTGTGGCTATGGGTGTGCTTTTACACTGAACTCAAACAAACAATTTTGAACTCGTGGTACGTCAAAGCCATGGGCGTCCGCAGGGGCGGCAAAACAGGGGCGAATCCAGGAGGAGCGATTGACAAGATCGCTCCGCCTAAAACCAAGGCGATCGCTCCCCACTAAATCCATTGTTTTGTCACAGAGGTGTTGTGAAGTATACTTCTTCTTAAAGTAGTGAACCCGTAATGAGACTTGACTAACAAATATTACTGAAATCGCCCCTTAACGTTATTGGCTAGATCTGCCCCGGGGTCAAAACGGGCATTTGCCCCTCTCTGGAAATTGGGACTAAGAACTAAAACTTTCTAGAAAATTTGACGTCAGCAGCTCAATTCCGCTTAATTGATTTATTTCTTGCAATAACAGTTTATTTGCCGGTACGACACTCACACTGCGCAAGAACCAGGTTCACTCTTCTGATGTCATGCAGTGCTGAGCTTGCAGTTCACTCGTGTCCGCTCCTTTGCATGCAGGCATAGGCTTAGCCAGAGAGGCCTAGGGGGCCATGTCCCCCCACGAGTTTTTGGAACATATAGTAATTTGTGCTTTGAGAGGCGGTATCACAAACCAAACAGTGTTATTCGCCTAAAATCAAACATTTTGGCCTCCCAAATTTTTGGGCTGGCTACGCTACTGCCTACAGGGGCAAGTTGCCAAGCTTGCGAGCGGATTGTTTTACTGTTGGGGTTTATCGCGTAATAATAACATGGCAACAAATCTTCAAATGTTCACTTCAAGTTACGCTATTAGGCGTTTTGTCGCATGTGACTCTTGAACGCAGACATCTTGGCAGGTAATGTAGCGAGGCAATGACTGCTGATAGCGGCAAGCAGGGACGTCGGAGAGCAGTGGCACTGAATCCCTTTCAAACGAGCGACAACGGGGGCAAAGGTGTCTTTTCATAGGTAATTTTATGATTGATCAAGATCGAATTGAAACAAGTTGTCTGCAATTTGTTTTATTATTTTTGAAGTCAACGTTATTGTTGAAATGTAGCAAGCATAAGTGGCAGGCCCTAACCTGATTGGGACACCGGTGGAGGCGAAAAGTTTACTAACAGGAGGCATTTTTTAAACTACGTCCAAAACATTTTTCCAGGGAAGGGCAAAAATTTTTTTAGGAGAGACTAAGCCCCCTGCGCCCCTCCTAGTTAGCGTACGGGCCTGATAACTGGTAAAAATTTTTTTGATAAGTTATATTGCCTTAAACTTTTATCTGCCTTACCGACGTTCCGGCGTCCCTGAATAGGCCTACTATCACCAAATACGTTGAAAACGTAACGAATACCCTACTTAAAATTAGTCAAAGACGTTTCATCTGTAAATGTGATACCCCTGTGCTTTGACGAACTTGAAAGCTTACACGCTGAGCCTCTTGGGTCTTTTTCGCGTCATTAGGATAGAAGTTCCATGCTGGCTTGCAGTCAAAATCGAGCTTTCGCTGGTCTGTCAACATGCACGGTGATTTTCTCATCCAGTGAACACTCTATTGTGCAAACGCTATGGCAATATCAAAACGCCTGCATTCTTTATTCCGGAATCTCACTGACTTCACTGTGGATGAATTGCTTGGCTGGTAAGCTTTCAATGGATCTCGTATCTTACTGCTTGCATTTGTTGCTAACTGGTCAAGCTTTACTGTTTCTTCATTTTCGCCATACAGTCTTATATAAGAGATTGAAAGGGTTTATATTTTTCAAATACAAATCCGCTCCAACAAGTTTGTTTCAAAACCCAATCCAAATTCGAAAATTGACAATTTAAAAATCCAAATCGGGTTTAAATCCAAAATCCAGTCACTATTGTTAGGCTCTATGTAAGCCAACTCAAAGATTCATAAACAAATAACATCTGGAAGCTAATTCAAGTTAACTTATGCTTTCTTTCGTCTCACAACATCATAATAATTGACACTTCAAAAGACGTTAAAGTAATCACGAGCAGGAATGCAATGAGAAGCTCAGTTATAGCGTGTAAGATATCCAACCAGAAACATTAACAGCTATACATCACCAGCAATTTATTAACACTAAGCTACACATATAAATAAAGATGAAATGTGCTAAATTTTACCCGATAGAGACCGAGTTTAAGGGGGACGGGGGTACATGTCCCCCAACTTTTGGAAAGGGGGGTCACAATATCTTTTGTACCCCCAAATTTTTTGTGATAAAAAGGATATAGTTGTACAAATTCATAGTTACATTACTATTGGAAACCCCTAGCATAAAGCCAGGAAGCAAATAAGAAAAATTGACAATATCACTGGATTATCTGTATACACAATGCTGAGTGTACAGATTTACTTTGTAAACTGAATTATCATGATTGTTGTAATTGTGGTGGTTAATTTAAGTTAACCGAATCAGTATATACATTAACGTCGCTCAATCATGTGACTGATTCTTGTCATGTTCTTGTGAGTAGAATTCGTGCGCTGGTCTGTAGCCTGCAATGTAGCCTACAGAACACGGTTGCCACTGTTAGTTTTTATCAAAAGATCTTGTGGTTTGTTTTGATAGTTTACTGGTTATATTTCGGAACAAACCAAATTTGAATTGATTGTCACAATTTTTTAGTATAATTATGTCTATTGAAACCAAGTGTCAGAATTAATGTATTTTCATATTAAATGCAGTGCTAGACATAGCACCACTGTAGAGTACCAGTTACTAAACCACCACCATGGGCGTAGCCAAGGGGCACTTGGCCTATGGTTCCCAAAATATATCACAACAATTTACTCCCCATTTTACCAGTTTTGCAGAAATGCCGTAATACGGTTAAGTGAACGTGGTGACGTCATCGAAACGCAAAGGTATGTCCCCTGCACCCCCAAAGTTTTCTAACAAACTCGGGAACAGGTATAACAATCTGAATCAAGGAACGTCCCAGCAACTCCGTAACTTTCATGATGTGTGACATACGAGAGCAGGCAAGTATCGCTGATCCATAGCAGAGGTGGTCGGAGTCACTTTTTCAGACTCTGACTCCGCTCCAGTCCCAAAATTTTGGAATCCGGGTCCGGATCCGGATCCAGAAATTCTTCAAATTTGAGAATCCGGCTCCTGTTCAGACTCCGGTTACAATCATTGATCCAACCGAAATGTACCCATGTTTTTACTTAAGAAATGACCACAGAGACTCCTGCTACTGCTGAAATGGAAAAGTGACTCCGGGTCCGGGTTTGTTTTTTCACAAATTTTTGACTCCGGATCCGGGTCCGAAAGAAAAACGCAGAATCCTGCCGGAGTCGACTCCGGCACCCCGGATCTGGTCCCACCTCTGGTCCATAGTCAAGTCTAAAGATTTGAACAAATACGATGTGGAATCCCCAGAGCCGGTTTAAGTGGTAGGGGGGCCCGGGGAAATTTTTACTGGAGGCCCCATATGACGTAATTTATGACGTCATCGTTTGTAGAAGTTATGTTTTCGCTGATTCGCAAGGTTCCCGTTTGTTTTTTTCCCGTAGTCGAGAACGTGATTACTCAAATGCACATACAGTTAGCTGCGAGAAGCATATACAAGAGTGTATTTTTACTAAGAAAAAATATTTCACAGGCTAGAGAATGACTCGGCAGGAAACAACATTCACCCGAACAATAAGCAGAAACCAGAGATTACAAACAAAAACATCGGAAAAAGAACATGTCAGTATAGTCAGCGAGGCTGAGTGTGAAAGTTGTTTCCAAGCTAATGTCTTGATTTTCACCTTCATTTTCATGTGCTCTGGTTAACGCCACTGCTTGAAAGTTTGATTCAGTCGCGGCGTTTTGGCTAACACTGCCAGATTCTTGCGCTTTTTCTTCTTTGAAGCTTTGCGCTTTTCGTATCTCCTGAATTTGTGATGCGGCGTTTTAGCATTACAGATTTCGGCATCGCTCAATCTAAACACTGTAATTTCGTTTTCTGTTCTTTTGTTCTACGAATCGACTGATTAAAACCTTTTCTGACGGACCATGCAATAACATGTGGTATAAATGGTTTGAATTGCTTCAAATGTTCATGATGTAACACAGCGATAGCAACCATCAGAAAAGAGCGTTTCCACCACACGTTACCCTTTATGACGAAACAAAGGTGCAGTTCGGCTGCCGCGACTTCGAGACAGCACCAGAAGTTTGGCATCATTGATACCAGTGTCGCCACTTCTGATATATTAACACAGCGATTCCCAAAGAGGGTTCCGCGGAACCCTAGGGCAGCGCTCTTCAACCGGTGTGCACGGTGCACCCTAGGGTGCACCAAATTATGCGTGGGGTGCACCAGTACGAAAGTTTTCACAAGGGTGCATCACAAACTTGTCACACTAAACGGATACTTTTTACAAAATATTTCTCTTGGCAAAAATGAATCATTAACCAACCAATGACTTGCAGGATTTAACTTAGACTTTGCACATTTTAAAATATGGTGCGTAAGCATCAGACCATGGCTAGCTATTTGTTGTAATAAGCTGATTATTTGTGATTCATAAGTAAACAGACAATGAGCCATTATCAATTGAATTATGTAGCTGAGTTACTTAATTAGGGTACTTGCTTATTTAGGCCAGGGTGCACACAGGCATGGGCGCAATTAGGTGGGGAACACGGGGGATGTGTTAGCAAATAGGGTGCATGAGTTCGTCAAAACACCTTTAAGAATGCATCATAGTAAGAAAGGTTGACGAGCACTGCCCTGGGGTTCCATAGACAAATCTGAAGGGTTCCACGAGCTATACTTTCCAGTGTTAAGCAAAAACTGCTGATATATCCTTAACCCTTTGGGTCTGTGGGAGCCACTACATCGTTTTTAATAATAGCAATTTGGGAGGAAAAAGCGTTTATGCTTACTTGGCGGTACTGGCGGTGGTTCCTTGTCCACTAAAAATAACCTTGCAGTGTTCTGCGGACAAAATGAGATCAGATGTGATGATTTAATTTAATTTATTTGTTTATAGCAGACACGAAGTCCATTGTATGAACACACACACTCTGCAGAACGCAGGTTGATAAAAACAGACAGTACAGAACGTAGTACAAGACACTGAAGTCGGCGAAATCACAGGGTTACAAACACTTTTTGCAACTGCATTGAAGACAGAACCATAGGGTTACAGACACATAACTAACACTATTGTTAGCTAGCACGTAACACTTGTTACAGCACTACTGCGGAGTAGGGCGCTAATTCCTAACTTGGTCTAGTCTAGGTAAAATGCGAAAGCGTTGTGGCTTGACACGCCATCGATCAAACGGACACTGCAAAGTTCGATCACTGATGTTCTCATATACCGTATTTATTCGAGTATAACGCGCACTCGTGCATAACGCACACCCTTAATTTTTTGATTGAAAATTGATACTGTATATGTATCAAAATAAGAATGTTACCAGTGAAAACACTGAATTGAAACAGGCAATGCTCAAACTGAACACATTTATGTTGCAACGTCGATGACGAAAATAAGTTAGATTCATGAGTTTTAAGTTCCTTTCATAAATTTCCCACCCTAATGTGTGTTTGGTTATCGTTTCAAACCAAAAAAGCTCTCTTTGCTGCGTTGAGACTAACATTTTACGTAAATTATAAACGACTTCTCCATCTAATGGCGATATTTCGCTCTCTTCGGATTCAGCGAGGGTAATCGCGTTTTGTTAGGTTTGTTAATAGAAGCATTAATCTTATATGAAACTGTAGGGTAAAAATTTGATGTTATCTGATGTTGAAAATGGCAGAAATCAGCTATTTGCGAGACTGACCCCCGCATCAGCATTGATTGATACTAAGCAGCAGTTTAACCACTAACTTTAGCACGCAATGTTTTCGTGACATTTGTGAAATAGGCGTGAAGCACTAGCAGAGAGTCATGCCCATGCCAAAAGAACGATTATTAGGAAAAAGTTACCAGGAAAATCAAATATATTTGCATTAAACAAAACCGAAAATAGTTATAGGCTTTTCAGTAGCAATTACTAAAACTGGCAGACAATCAAACTTGTAGAGAGATCAGTTGCTGCTGGGGGCCCTGATACTTAACGCAACATAGGAATATAATAGAGTTGTATTCTTGTATACTGTAGCTTCGGAGTCACAAAAATTTTTGAAACGAGTGTTTTATTTGAAAGAAAGAAATTTCATCACGGCGGGCTGCCTTGCAGCGGGGGAGCCGGGGCAATTGCCCCCGTTGCCCCCCCCTTAATCCGGACCTGGCAATCCCGTGAGAACTCCACTGAACCAAACATAACTGGCTAAGCACTATAATCTGTAGTCCCGAAACTGAAAGGAAAGTTGCGAAGTTGAAAACAAATTTATCAAATCCGAATCCGGTTAAAAAGTGCGGTGCAACCTGTATGGGTCTTTGAACTGGGAAAGCGTCGTTATGTGTTTATCTTGTATTTCGTTTGTTTGGCGGTCTCTGGCTTTTTTCAACGGTTGATGTGGCTTTTTTTACATGTGACAACCTGGCAACCCTGCTTTGTCGTCTGCACTACAGTATGCACAGACAGACCGCACAGTTACATTGTTCCACATAAACCAAACCAGTACTTTTGCCAGCTTGCTTCTCAATTGGTTCCCAGTGTTGAACATGATCTGGTTACTGGATCGCGATGCAACCCGATTCTGCAATTCAGAACCGGATGCGGATTGGATTTCGAAAAAACTCAACCGGATCGGATATGGATATGCAAACTGTGTTGATCACTGACTGCAGTTAAATGTTTAATCAGAGTTTTTTCGTATATAAACCGGATTAGGAAAAAAATATTGCGACAGAACAACCGGATCAGGATTGGAGTGGATTATACAATAAAAATATTGGACTGGATTAGTGTACTCCTTTTCGGTCTCCCACAGAGATGAGCAGAGTCATATATTCCAGACTCCGACTCTGCTCCTGCTCCACGCTTCAAGACTCCTGCTCCGACTCCGAAAATATTTGAAACATCAACTCCGACTCCTGTTAACACTCCGAAAAATTCCAAGAGTCTATTTTGCCTCATGATGCAAAATATACATTGTGGCTATTTTGTCTTTGATAGAACACAAATGGTTTGCTGGTTGCTGAAGTGGTTGCATGATTTGTTCTTGTCTGTGAATTTGATTCGAGAGAGTTCTTTGAAAGTCATCTATTTTATATTGGTGAGTACCTGTTATTGATCCTATTTGTGTATCAATTCAAATAAACCAGTTGACAAGAAAACAATGATTGTGTTCATCGCAAGTAGCATGGTTAATGAAGCATTGGCAGTGAGTAGAACGGTTAAATAAACGAGCGAGATTTGTGATAACTGTCCTTGACACGGTAATTAAGCGAACTCACTAGCCAGGGCATTACTGTGTCTAAAACGGTCCTTTTGTCATACCATAGACAAAAGACACCGTAATAGTGCTCAGATAAAACTCTGAACTTTGACTGTGCCAAACTGAACCATTAATATGAATGTGCAAGCAAATCGTACAGGACAAATTAAGGTTAATGCAAATGTTACGAAATGCAAATACTAGCAAATGCTACGAAAATGCTCGTAGCAAATGCTACGAAACAACATGAGTAGCAAAAAGAACAGCAAATTAAAGTTGCCTGTAATAGGCGGAGCTCCGTAAATAGCGGAGCTTGGTTGCAGAGGTTTGATGACGTAACCGGTGTGGAAAAAAGTTGCGTTGCAAAAGAAGTAAATAGAAAAAAAGCGAAGGAAAATATTTTATTATTGCAAATAAATATGCGCTTCCCCCAAACATCTAATACATGGATGTTTGCGATGTTGAAAAATTTTATACATTCACAACTGTTGAAACCTTTTTTGTCCCCGAACCGTTGTGAAACTTAGATAAGCAAAAATTGTCAAACTTCAGAATAGACTTCTTTTACCATAGTGTAACATCATCATTTGCAATAAAAATATTTTTGCTACCGTTTACTTCTCATTGCTCAGCGCAAAATATCGGTTTTAGCGACTCCGGTTACGTCACCAAGCCTCCACAACCAAGCTCCGCTCTTCACGGAGCTCCGCCTTTTACAGGTTGCCTAAATTAACAAGATTAATATTTGCATTACGCGTAACTTAGGCTATAATCCTTTTCAAATATATGCTAGGCAAAAGAGATGCAAAAAGATATAGGTCATCTTTAAAGCGGTAACTATCAAGGCAAGCATCCAACTTTGTTGAGGATGGCTACAAAATTTGAGCAGGGGTTGGCTTATGCAAGCTGTGGCTAAACTAGAAATCTGCACATAATGCGAATAAACATTATTTGTTTGGTGCTACTGTACTGCGCATTGCTTCTAACATCATCGTCAAATCCAGTCACTAGGCCTACAGTGTATTAAATTGGTTATTTGGGCACATTGTTACTTCTCTATAATATGTTTTGTTAACCATTGTTTTTTGTCATGTGTCTTTGACTTGTCATGTTATTGCCCACATCATGAGTTAGCCCAACATTCTCATAGTTAGGCATGGATTCCGAAATTCCCGAACTGCATTGTCACTTACACACTTTTTTAGGCCTATATTCCATAGGCCATAACTTTGAAACCAGTGTTGCCGCTGGAGTCAGTCTCGTCAACATCAGATTGTCGCCTTCTTCAACATCAGATAACATCAGATCAGCGGTCCTTAAAGTTTCAACGCCTCATTACCTCTGAAGCAAAAGTTTGAATGCCTCAATACCTTGCCTAAGCCAAATCTTTGTCAACCTGGATACCCCTTTTCAACAGTTTAATAACAAAAAAAATGTAAGAAAAAACATATCTTGGAAAACATAACTTGGAGAGGATGAACTGATTTGCTCCTCCCAGTGTTGGTCATGTGCTAACACCGTTTCTGTAATGTGCGCTGATGTACAGCAAAACACTTTTTGTGCTCTTTTGTCTGTGTTATGGACCATGAGTCCGCAATAAAAATCATTATAATTATTATAAAAAAAAAGCATTCACTAGAGATTTGAGAAAAAAGGTCAATGCAAAGGCTGCATCGCATCCATCAACACTAATTTTCCTCTTCATGTGGGTACAATTTTCCTCTTCATGTGGGTACCTCTTCATGTGGGCACGTCTATTCTCAATACCCCCTAGGGGTATTGAGGCAATGCTTTAAGAATCACTAAGCTAAAAACTTCCATTGCCAATACCTAACAATGCGTGATGAACATCACTGTGCTAAAGCGCTAAAGCAGTGGTTCTTAACCAGGGGGCATGCAGCCCCGGGAGAGTCAATAAATTTCTAAGGGAGTGCAAGCTTTTACGCACTCTACAATATGGAATGTTTCATCAATACATTTATCAACAAGTACATTTGTTTTAGAAGTTTACCCTCTCAGTCCCGGGGGCCCAATTTTTGCTGAAAATATTTGAAAAGCTTGCAAAGCCATACCTTGCCAGCAGGTAGAGCTAGAGAACTTCTTGACACATCTCATGCTATTTTGTAATGTTAAGTAGGATATTTTGAATAAGAGCCATAAGCTGTAGCCCAGCCTTTAGGTGGGCTTATCAACATTATGTTTTGGCAGTTAAAGTAAAAAACTCTGCAAAGATCACTTTGCTCAGTTTCAATACAACGGCTGTTTTTCTGCATGACGTATGGTGTTGGAAAATGATGTTCTTGAAGCGGGATAGTACATTTGATCTTGATGCGTTTTTGTGAGTAACTTTGAGCTCAGATTGTAGGTTTGAACTGCAATGAAGTGAATCAGAGCCAGCCGATAGACCACGTGAGTTTAGTAAAAATCGCTATTGTTCAACGGTTTACTTAACATTTGCAGTCATAGAAAACTTCATTTCAGCAAGAAAAGCTTAGAAAAGGTTTTGCTCTCATGTGATGAATTTGAGGCAAGAACCTTAGTCTGAAAACCTAACACAAGGGTAAACAATATGTTTAGATATGATTGTGGTGAAGGCTTTTAGGGGTCGTTAATCAAAACAGTTGTACAACTTGGCAATGGCTGTACTGAATAAAGTGGTTAAACTCACTACCGTCAAAGGTAAGAATTTGTAATCACCGCTGAGCATTTAAATAAGGCCTATGTCCCACTTGGCATAGTTCGGTAATACAGTTTTCGAAATAGATGTTGCTCACCAGTCCTGTCGCCACGGGGGCTTATCCCCCCAAACAAACCTCAAATTCTTGAAATGTGAAGCACTATAATTCAGAGGATTTTTTGTCAAATTTTAGAATGTCAGTTGCCCCCTGCACAAATGTGAAGTCCCCCAACTGAAGACTTTCTGGCGATGGTTATGCTATGCACGTGTAATTGGAAGAGGTCCAAAACAACAGCTAAAATAAGCTAGACCAAGTGTGCAGGTCACGATGAAGACTGCAAGCCAGGGCTTCTCAACTATAGTTTTAAACCTGTTTAAGATATTTTTTCAGAATGGGTGTCCACACCTACAGAGGGCTCCGAGAAGTGCCGACAGAGTTACCGTTAGAAGCCTTTTGTATATACTGAGAGGATTAAACCACTACTGAAACGTGATGTAAACAATGAAATGTTCTTTACATCACTCCGAGATCATATCATTAGATTAGCCTGGTATATGTAGGCCTAGTATATATACTATTTTTTAGTTAAAGATGGCGATAATATACGAAGTTTTAACATACATAAATGTTCACATCTGTAAAGTAGCTGAGCTGCCATCAAATCCCTTAATTTTTTCGTGTGATCCCTTGGAATGAGTAAACTATTAAAGAGTCATGCTGTGAGCTTACCGAAGATTAAAAACCAACAGGGAAGAAAATTTGGCGAAACATGTTGGGCTCATATGTACATTTGTAAAGAAAGCAAAAAGATAAAAATTAATAATAAGAAAGGTGGTGAAAAGCAGAAAAAGCAAGACTCATACTCGACAATGAAAAACAAGACCTATTTTCGTTTGTGAGCATTTGATTGTGATTTTCAAGGTGCTTTATTAATCTATATCTTTAAATCTGCGCAAAACATAATCTTTTATTTAAAATTTTTGTAAGCAAATTAGAGGGGTGGAAATGATGGCACTTTTATGGTTGGCCCCGGGCGGCACTTAGCCTTGCTACGCCACTGCAGTTAACATATATTGGATGACAATGTATTGGTTAAGCTCTGTTTGTAACATTAATTTTCAACGCAATGAAGCAGAGTTACATAAAACAATAAAAAATTCATCCATAGCAAAAGCAATTCTAATTCTAAGAAAGGCAGATTTGGAAGGATTTGAAGTTGATTGTAATTAATTCAAATTCACAACCTCATGAATGCTGATAGGTCCCATTCCTAGGTGTGTGTTAAGTTTGGTATCTGAGGACTGGGACTGTTGCGATCGGAAATCCCGAGCGACATGTGCGCAAAGCTTCGCACTGTTACAGCAAGCAACAATAGAGATCATGCTCGCAATCTGTCTTACTATTGCTTGCTCGCGCTACACAATATGATGGTGTTATTCTTCACGCACATCCTGTTCGTGGTGAATCACACAATCAACGCAACACCACCAGAGAGGTTGCAACAACATCCCTCCTTTTCACAACAAACCACACCGATCGCACGTTCTTTGTGTGAAGGCTGAACTCTGCATGACCTTCACATCCTGGTCACAGCACCATTTCAGTGCGATCAGAATTCTCGAGCGGCATGTGCGCAAAGCTTCGCACCATGGCAGCAAGTAGTGATCATGCGTCACAATCTCTCTATGCGTACGCTAGTCATCATGTTCAATTGTTCACACATTAATATTGGCAGAGCTTTCACGTCGCAATCTCTCTTACTATTGCTTGCTTGAACTACATACACAATGGTGCTATTCTTCACGCACATCCCATTCGTGGTGAACCACACAATCAGCGCAACACCACCGGAGAGGTTGCAACAACATCCCCTCCTTTCTACAACGAACCACACTGATCGCACGTTCTTTGTGCGAAGGCTGAACTCGGCACGACCCCCACACCCTGGTCACAGCACCACCCTGTTGCGATTGGAAATCCCGAGCGTCATGTGTGCAAAGCTTCGCACCATGGCAGCAAGCAACAATAGAGATCATGCTCGCAATCTCTCTTACTATTGCTTACTCGCGCTACATATGTAATGGTGTTATTCTTCACGCACATCCGGTTCGTGGTGAATCACACAATGCAACGCCACCGGAGAGATTGCAACAACATCCCCTCCTTTTTACATTGAACCACACTGATAGCACGTTCTTTGTGTGAAGGCTAAACTCCGCACAACCTTCACATCCTGGTCACAGCACCATTTTGTTACGATCAGAAATCCCAAGCGGCATGTGCGCAAAGCTTCGCACCATGGCAGCAAGCAACAATAGAGATCATGCTCGCAATCTCTCTTACTATTGCTTGCTCGCGCTACGCAATATGATGGTGTTATTCTTCACGCACATCCCATTCGTGGTGAATCACACAATCAACACAACACCACCAGAGAGGTTGCAATAGGACTTACCAGCCTGATCTAATAATGTTGTATATACAAATGTTTTACCCAGATTTTTCCAACCTTGCCCTGTGTGTGGATCTTTGAGTGCAATAAATAATTCTTTCCTTGTGGATCCCATCCAAACACACATAGTGTTTGGTATAAGAAAATGCAGTATCATGAAAACTTGTAATAGAAACAGTCTATTTTTTAGATTCTAAATCAATGAATTAATGGTGTTCTAATAGTGCATTTATTACCTCCACACAATAAAAATGCTTATGACTAATTAATTATGACGTGGTTGTGGAAGCTAGGGCGTTGGGAGCCACTGTTCTGGTCAATCAAGAATTGCACTTTTGGGACTTCATGAACCTTAATAAGCTTTATGGGCCCATGTCAGTGGTGTAACTGATGGGGCAAGGGTGTGAACTGCTCCCACTGGCAAGCAAAATGTACAAACCGGGCCCCACTTAGCTTACATTTTGGTTGTAGTATTCTTTTGGTTTTCGGTAGGTTGTTGTTTTTTTGCGTTTTTCAGAGTATTTTGTGGTGATTTAGCATTTTAGTGTAGCCATCCGCATCAGGCTTCACTTTTATTTCTCAAGTTTTTTGTAAGTGTTGGCTAGTGGACCCCCTTCAAGTAATTTTTCCTGCCCTGCCTCAAACTTCTAGTTATGCCACTGGCCAGTGTCCAACTTGGCTCTCTCATCCTAGGACCTGGCTAGTATTACTAGCAGTAGCTTAGACTTTTTTTGTAAGTTAATTAGCCCTTGTCATGTTTAAAAATGTGCCCATCATACATTCAACTTTTGAAGCTTGATTTATTTTTTTATCCCAAGTAGTCACTAGTATTTCTATTTTCTAGACTACTGTTGTGAAAACAGTTACAGTGAAAAACATATATATGTTATCTGTTGCACTTAGATGGATTAATATGATAATATTAGGTTCATGTAAGGAAAATTATTGTTATTTCGTTGTGTAAATATGGTTGAAGAAGAAAAGCAATTACTATTGAGTGAAAATGAAGACAGTGGTGCATTTAAAGCTAGGAACACCTCTTTTATGCCCTTCCAAAATGCATCTAAAGCTGGAAAAGAAAATGATACTTGCAGTCATGATGACTTCCTTAACTTTGCTCTAAAAACTGAAGAAGTTGAGCCTGATTCTGTTGTGGCTGTATTTGTGGTGAAGTTTGACACAAGATGTGGTAAGTGTGTTGCAATGAAGACGTCTGTAAATATTGATTGTCAAAGATGCTGGCTAGGTGTTTTGCCATACGCAAGAGTGTAAAGGTATATATATATATGCGAGTGTGTGAGTTGAAGGGGTGAATTTATTTTGCTGGTATTAGTGAAAATATAAAAGTTGTTACAAGCTTTTGGTGTTATTTTGGGTGAGCTTGTATTGTTTGCTATTTTTATGCTTCTTTAGTGGATGCTGTTGGTTAGTTTACATAGTTATTTTATTTTTATATTATTGTTCATTTGTACAGAACTGCAAACTAAATATATGACTTGTGATGGAGTGTCTAGAATAGTTGGTGTGTTGTAGTGTTTTCTAAATCTTATAAAGTTATATCAGTTTTGTTTACTGCATTCAAAGGCACAACAGATTAAAAATAAGGTACATTTCAATTCCTGTTTCATGAATGTACATTTCCCTTGTTTATTACACTATGTGGTAGAGAATCCCAAAGTAAAACAAGCTTGTACATAATAGTCAATTTCACTGACTTTAAGGTTCTCTTCATTAGTGTTAAGTGTGTTTTTTCATAAGGTTATCTGTTGGCTATGCTTACATGTATTCAGGTGAAACTAGAAAAAAGAACAATGCTGTGATTGTGGCATGCTGCAGTAGTAATTAGTTAATAACTGTTTGTAATTAATTGTGTTAGTATGTGAAACAGTTTACAGTGCGCATATCTGCTTTTTTCGAAGGAAACTCTATTGAATGGTCATTTCCAGAAGACATTGATCTGGATTCAGTGGAGTTCAAAGCTATGCCAAGTGGAGCTCATACAATTGACTGTGATTTCATGCAAGTTACAAAAACCTTTCTCTATGTTTATTTAATATCATTGGGCTATTTGGTGCAGCTAAAGCTTAATGCGTTTTTTTGTAATGTAAACTATTATTTTATACTTTTTTTAGTTACTTTCGAATGAAAAACTTGTATGGCTTGAGCTGTTATGAAAAGATGAAGCTTGACTCTGCTGTGGAGCGGGGTGCACGAATGAAGTCTGTTGGAATTTTATCCACCTCATACACTACCTTGTATCACCACATACAGTTTTTGGAACTGCAAGTGCGGTAAAAAATGAAAGGCCTGTATTTTGTTAATTCTTGCGTTTATTGTGACATATGATCAGGTTATTGTGGATATTATGTCTTCCAAATTGTGATATGCTCCACTACTGAGAGTAGTGATAATTTGTGTAACAGCACTAAGTTTATTAACAAACCGTTAGACCTGCCCTCTCCACCTAATGTTCCCCAAAAGCAGCTCTAGATATGCCACTAGCTGTGCGTTCATCTACGAAAAAGCTCAATGTTGTCATTACAGCATTAACCTCACCCATCGTTTTCAGCTGTCAAACATATTTTAGCCATGAAATGATGTTTACGACAATGGGTTGAAGGAATTGTTGGTGCATTGAAAGGACATGAAAAATAAATTTAAAAAACAGTTCAGTTTCATTTATGCTCGGAATTTGTGCTCCTTTCTGGAGCGTCACTGGTAGTCTGCGGCGCCTATCTCCGCTCGCATGTGCCGCCGGCCACGCGACCATTTTCGTAGTGAATGCTGCATTGATGGTGAGTTGTGGCAGCACGTGCGTGAACCGTTTCCTTGCACCCACCCATTAACGCTGGGCAAGAGACTGGACAGACAGACGGCAAGTACCGTTTGACTCGTCAGTGGTATGGCCCAACCAACCTACCAACTTTGGTGGCCCATGCTCAACCAACTGTACCACTTAGCCGGTTTTGAAAAAAGCAGTGTAAAAATGAGGTATTATATAAATATAATTTTGGACGTTGCACAAAAGATTTTAAAAAACACAAGTCGAAAAATATAAATTCTTTTTTGTTAAACATAATTTAAAACTTATTTCATATATGCGTCACAGAAAAAACTATTTGGAGTAAAAAGTAGCGCCTTAAAAAATAATGCAATTTTACTGTACAAAATTATAAAATGGGAGAGCCAAAATAATGTACAAAATTATAAAATGGGAGAGCCAAAATAATGCAAGCCTGAAAATTTAGGTTATGTCATCACAGACAAGCGTTGTTTGACGCATGTGGCACACAAACCTGAACATGCCTTTCTAGATTAACCTTCGTTTCGTTACCTGTTCCGTTTCATCATAAAAGCGTCTGATTTGTAAGAACAACTAAAATAATAGAGTACAGCGCTTTGGAAGATGATTCTGCAAAGCACATGTTCTGAAGGACCAAGTTTGTCTTTAATTTATAGAAAATAAAAATGTTCATGCGAAAGCAAGACCTAACAAGAAACAGCCGAAAAAGCAGATTCTATTCTTGATGTGATGTGCCTCTCGGTTTACGGGCAAGAGGTGTCTGCAATGCGACATCATGGCGATTGTTTTATCAGTCTTTATTTATGAGTCTTTAAAATGGCTGAAGCGTTTTTTTTTGAAAAAAAATCAGATTCCTTAGATTAATGAGTGCAATTAATAAAATGATTTTCGAGCAACATCAAACGTGCAGCTCAGCGACAGAACTGTTATCGTTAATTTTGTCTGCATCTGGATGTTTTACGTCAGTTAATTGCGGGATGCGTATTGATCTGATCTGAAGACCTGGCACTTCGGGTTTGCAACATATCAATCGTACGGAGGGGGCTTCATACTACACAGTGTTGACCAACGCTGAGAGAAGTATGACTTCAAAGAAAAGCGCCCAGCTCCGTGATTGCACTGTCTGGTGTTGCGCTGTTCTTGTATAAATTATTCATTTGAGCGTGTGGTAATCGCAACCGTGAAGTGCGAAAGTAGTACGATGCTTTTTGATATCGATGCAGGCATCAACTGCAGACACCTGGTTCTTATCTACAACTTGAGGAGTTTTATAATGATCGACACGGTGTCCTGCCTTCACTGCACCAACAACCACAGAGTAATTCGGCATCCAAGAAGACGAGCTTTAAAAATATTCCTGTCATGAAAGTAAGCTTCAAAATTTCATTTTTTTATCATAATTTTATGGGAGGTGTTTTTCAAGAAAAATTTTCCTTCACAAGTGCTCTGCCACGTTATGTTCGTTGATAAGCGTTTCTTAAATCGTTTGCGAGACCAAGCGGTTAGGATCTATGTATACTTTTGCACTGAGAGTGCCGTTTTGTCAAGATATTCATCCGAGCCCTTTGCTTGATATTTGTGTGCTGCTCTTTCATTGTTGACAATAATCACATTGTTTTTCAAGATTGGCACATATTGGCAAAATGAAAATCCGTTTTTCGCGCAGCATTTTGGACGTTCAAGGCTGCGGTCATGCTGATTGCTCATGAAGCACTCGATGGAAGACCTCGAAAGCTTCATTGCAAAACTTTAATCTGTCATATTAATAGGCTGGTATTTGCAACACTTTTCATCGTCACGCCGCAAACAGCTGTCGTATTTATGGATTTATCTTTCATGACACTCATTATCGTTTTGCTGCAAGGCTTCACCACCTGCCGCCTTGTTCACTTCGCTGCTCCATTTGTTTGCGCTCTACACGATGCTGGATTTTTGTATCCAAAGTGACGAGGTTTATTTTTCTATGCGCTGTGTTTCAGATCACTCATCCAGCCGGATGCTTTTCACAGTTTATACAGTTCTTCGGCGAGCACATATTTGTTTTGTGGAAGCTGGCGTTGTTGCAAAAACGAATTTTATTCTTTTCTCCGCCTCCCATTGGCGTTGTTTGCTACAGAGGTATGTCAATCTCTTCAAAATCCTCTCTATACGTCGTTGGTGGTTTACGTCAAGAACCCAACGTTCCTGCTATGTTTGAAAGCTTGCAATTCGCCTGTTTGCGATAATAAATATTTAGGTTCCTCAGGCGCGTTCTCTGCATTGGAATAGTTTTCACCCTTGCTATATCAAAATATTTATACTAGCAGTATCAGTTTCTGACAAGATGGCGTCTATTGAATAATGTACAGACATAATTTCAATGGAAAGGGAAGTATATGCTAGCTTTTATAGCGAATTCAAGTATTAAATACATTTTTGATATTGCATTTAAAACAAAATGCATAGATCTGAACATCGCTATTTTCGCGAGCAAATCGTGTATGAATTCAGTCCATATAACAGCCATGGATTTCAAACTGGAAACACTTAAAACATTCCGTCTGATGCATTGCAGTTTACTGCGCATGCTGTCTCGGAAAGATAACTTTGAAAGGATTCAACCACAAACCATTAAAGCCATACTTCTACGTGAACATCGCCGACATCGACCATTTGGAAACCGAGATGTCCTACATTGCTTGTAAGTATTCAGTCATACTGCTTACACGTATCCGCTTTGCCTATTTAGACGTCTATGTTGCGCCCGCTACGTACCTGGAGATACGAATGGGGTCAGCGTTGAGTGCTTCTACTCTGGTAGACATGAAAGACACGCGTAAACGGCAATCTTGCCATAAGCTAGCGATTGGAAACTGGAACTTTACTTCGCTAACAGGAAAAGAGTACGCACTGGCTGAGGAAGCCAAACTGTACTTCTTCGATGTAGTTGTCATCTCATCGACTAAGCGTCGTGGTTCTAACACTGCACATCTGGTCGGTGGGTGGATGCTCTTATGCACTAGGCGTTGAGTCAACACGTTCTACCTAGGCTGGGGTGTGCATACCGGTTATCCCTCAGCTGGCAAGCTGTGTTGGTAAGTGGATCCCGTTGGGAGAAAGGATGTGCATGTTGAAGTTGTTAGGCCGCTTCCTGTGTTCGATACAGGTGTACCGCCCCAATAAAGTGCACAGTACCCGCAATTTGTGCAGGAAACAATTGATGCCCTGAGAAAAAGTAAATCTAACAAATCCACGATCCTTCTGGAAGACTTCAATGCGCGTGTTGGGAACGACGCTGGGGTGTGAATGTGTGTGATTGGTCAACACGGTGATGCTGACATAAATGATAGCGGAAGATTCCTGCTGCAGCTGTAACAACGCACAGGGAATAATGAACACTTTCTTCCAACACAGATGTTTGCACAAGTATGCCTGGTACAGAGATTCTTTGATTTCTGCACAGCTTCTCGGCCACTCATTGATTTCTGCACAGCTTCTCGGCCACTCATTGATTTCTGCATAGCTTCAGCTGATTTGTTACAGTCAATGTTGGACGTTCGTGTCAAAAGATGCAGAACTGTCGACCGCTCACGTCTGGAGAAACCGACAGGCCTTGCACGAACATGCAGTACCAGGAGGTCCTTGTATCGAATCAAGTGGGAGGCTCTGGCCGACAAAGACGCAAAAATGACGTTTGCAGGCAGCGCATGGCCCTTGTTCTGAGAGCTCCCGGGATGCACAGCGGACACGAAGTTGGAGCGGCAGCTGTTGAAAGCAGCTGCAGCTTCATCAGCTGCCCGGGTACGTGAACAGAAAGCCGTCGGTGTGGCGATATATGGCAAAAAAGTTACACCTCTATGGAACCAGGTGGTAAAAGATACTATTCGGGCAAAGAAAAAAGCTTACAACTCACAAGGCCTGGCTTCGGAACAGACCCGAACCTTCTTTGTATTCGCGGGGCACAGAAGTACGAATGTCCGCAGTACTCACGGTGGAAAAATCTGAAATGCAATCTTGGGAGAATTTCGGACATAATCTGGACTAAGTAAATAAAAGTATTCTGACAATCCATCGCGGCATGTTTGCGACGGTCGGTCTAATACTGCTGATACGTCGAAGACCAAAACCGTGTTTTACTCAGCTGTGAGGAAGACATCCTTGGCAGACGGATAGAGGACTTCAAAAATTATTGAACTCAGTTACTATCATACCATCAGACACAAAGGAGGTCCATCCATTTCAGGAAAATACCATCACTGCAGCCGAAGTATTCCCAGCTGTCAACACACTGAACGCTGCAGGTTATGAAGAAATGTGTCACGTGGTCCGGTGTTCTTGAAAGGCTCAGAAAGATTGGCAAATTCGAGTGATCATCCGCATACACATGAAAAGGGGAAGAAATCAATGTAACAAATACGGGGGTATATCTCTCCTTAGCCATCCAGGAAAAGTAATGCCAAATGCCTTGAAAAATATGCCGCCAAATAATTGAAGCACAAATGGAGGATATCCAGTGCGGTCTTCGCCCTAGACGTAGCACTACAGGCCAAATTTGCACTCTGTAGCAAATTTTCGAGAAATCTCGGGAGGATGCAAAAGATGTCTACGCTTGTATTGTCAAACTCGAAAAAGCATAGACCGGTTCCCTCATGAAAATCTTTGGGGAGTGTTGCGGGACGACGGGCGTTGACGGCCGCCTGTTACTGGCCGTCAAGTCGCTGTATTTCTGCTCAGGTGTCTGTGTCGGCGGAGTTAAGTTGTAACCGTTCACTGTGGGTGTTAAGGCTCCGAAGAAAATGGAATGTGCTGTAACCACTCCTCTTCATAGTCCATATGATTTGGATTGACAGTTACAGTCGAGTCAACGAGGACGTCACTTTTGGAGGCTGCATGGTCAACCGTTTGCTTTTTGCGGACCATTTGGTGTTATCTGCAGCTTCTGAACAGTGTCGTCAATATGCACTCGATCGGTTTGCTGCTGCGCACAATCCATTTGGAAAGGAACTTAGCACTGAAAAGACAGGTATTGTGTCTGTCTAGAAGTCCAGACCAATGTTTGCCTGAAGTAAGCGGCAATACATTGCAACAGGTTTAGAAGTTCAAGTAGCTTGGGATGGTATTCACGAATGACGGAAGGCGGAACGAGGAGGTTGATGCACAGATTGGTAAAGCAAACACAGTATTGCGTGAGGTTTATCGCTCTGTGTTCACAAAACTGCAGGTTTCGAACACCGCACAGACGTATGTTTTTAAATAGGTCTTTTTCCGATCCCCACCTATGGTCATGAATCTTGGGTAATGACTGAAAGAGCGCCATCTCAAGTACAAGCGACAAAGATGGGATTTTTGCGAAAGGTCTGCGATGTGGCACTTCGTGACGAAGTGCGCAGCTCTGAAAGTTGTAAAAGTTCGAATGTAGAGCTATCTCTCCGGAAATGTCGAGATCTCAGCCATGATGGTTCGGCCGTGTGTGGAGAATGTTCCAGGAAAGAATGGCGGGCCGGTAATGTTACACCCAGGGAAAAGCGGCCCAGAGTTCGACCAAGGGCCAGATTGTACATGACATCTCGGACCTGGGTTGGTCCTGTCTTGCTTTGGAGCAAGCGGAGCTATCAGAGTTTGCTGAAAACCGTGAGAGATTTCGAGTAGGGAAAGCGTGTGTGAAAATTAATGAAATGAAAGGAATGCTTTACATATTGCGAAGGAAGCACAGCATTTACATGAAATCAAGAATATGTGTGAAATGAGAAATGCTTTAGAGTCTCTGCTGCAACATGAACTGTGACACCGCAGTCAGTTGATATGAGTGAGTTATTTTAAAAGTAGGACGAGCTTAGCATAATATTAAATGTATCCTACATCGTTTGGATGGGAACAAACTTTAGGATACCCCTTAGTTATGGGTCTGTCTGCTAATTTTTTCGATCTCCCAGTCTTAAATCTGCGAGAAGTTGTTGGTGTGCATCCTAATTTTTCTGCCCGGCCCTTCACATCGGTCAACATGTTTTGCCCCATCGTGTGGTGCCTATTGTCCTCTCCCGTACTTCTGGTTATTGGACAATTGTTCTCATGACATTTTCGCATTTTTTCTTGTCGACTGGAGCAAGTGCGTTTGTACACACAACAAGTAAGATGTTTCGTACACGGATTGCTGCTAACAAAGTTGTGCTGTGAGAAAGGGTTGATTTTAAGCGCATGCGCCAAACACGTGGGCCTGCCTGCAAGTCTAACGTGACTTCCTAAATTTTCGGTTATCGCGACTTGAACGTAGCCAGAAATCTGCTGACGTTTTGGCCTAACTAGGGCTTGTCAGTTTCCAGTTCATCTGCCCTGCTGGAGACTCGGCCTACTTTTCCTTGTCGAATAAGCAGCGGAGAGTTGGAGCAGGGTTTGTTTGAAGTCGAGTCATGTTTGCCAAATGCTAATCTCACGTGAGGATTAAATGTAGACAAGTAACTTTAGTGCTGCGGCTTAAAACCTCTTCCTTTCCAGGCACGACGGAATGTATATTTCAAGAAAAACCGCGATTGTACGACGTGTACGTCAACAACCAGGTGATCACCACCACCAGTCATCACTGCGAAAGCGTCCTGAAAGTAAACAAAGTGGACAAGGAGAGATACCAGAACCTGACGAATCACAGGTGGGACGTCTCTTGATGTTGTTTTCACCGCGTTTTGTCCCAGGCCCCAACACTGCCATATTTGTCACACCACGACGCTTTCTTCCGTTACCAAAGCAGTGTCTTTTGAAACGGCATTGTTCGAAATTTAGCAGCAAGCAATAAACCCCTTGTAGAGAATGTTCGCGCGCTGACAAATTAAATGAAAAACGAAGCCGATGTGTTCGTCGTGGTTTAAAAGGCAAACCGTGTTTTTAGTTGACCTCCGCTAATATGTTTGTTCATCGGCCCGCACGATTGTTGAGTCCAAAAACTTGGACTGTACCCACAGGGTGGCATTCAGGGGCAGTGGGCCCCCCAAAATTTTTGTTGTGCCCACAAAATTTTGTTTTAAACATATAATAAAAACAAAAATATTGCCCCTCAAACCTTGAAACATGGCTGCGGACCTGCTCTACACTCATCGATTTTCTGTCGAACACGACAGGAGCGTGACGTTGTATCCTAATCAACTGACAAAACTGCTTACGCGTTCGCAGTGAGGTCGCGTCACGCTGGCAGTTCGATTTTTGCTAAACCGGTGTTAGCAGTTTTGTCAAATTCTACGGTGGTTTAAAACTTCAAACGAACAAAATCGCAGAAATCCACCAATACCTATAAGAAAGGTGGTTAACACCGTCAGGTCTGTTTTGAAGATCCTGTTATGAATATTTACTTATCGTAACAGTCGAACAGTCACAGTTCGTTGGGAAAAAGTACAGCAACACGTCGTGTTCTTGATTCCGCTGTAGTCATGTGGTAAATTGAAGTTTGTTAACATTTGCTTTTTGACAAAGTTGCTGACATCGCCAACATCAATGAACGCTTATAATATTCACGTGCACTTTACGCAGGATGGACTTATCATATCGTGGCCAAGTTACCGACGACGGTCTGCCCAGCGAAGAGCAGTTCTGCCAGTCGTAAGTGACGTCGTTGTGACGCCAGCACTGTTCTCTGTTACGTTTGCCTCTGCGAAACTGCAGATTCTTACGTGGACAAACCTGGCATTTCGTTGCGATCGCTTTTTGTGCTTGCGGGCAGGGCAGATACGCCTGCTTCTTCTACACGGCACGCCAGCTTCCTGTTTTTAAAGGTTCCCACATGCGGTAATCTATTGTTCGGGCAGCGCCTGTCACTGCTGTGTGCTGCCTGATGAACATTTCCACCCTTCGATCCGAAATGGCCTGTCGTGTGTGTGGGTGGGTGGGTGGTTGGGTCGAAGTGTAATGTGGTTGTCAAGATAGAGATTACCGTGGCTGAGATTCAAAGATGGCGACTCGGTGCATTTGCCAACGAGCTCGTTTTGCCCGCCAAGACATGAGCGCGTGTTGACAGTTTGCGAAAGGCGGATCCATCCCGTCTTCGCAGATCATTTCTGCGCCACCAGCGAAGCTCGTTCAATGTCAAGCAAGGCTTCCTGGAGAGAAAGTGGCTCTCTAGGAGGCCTTGTATCAACACTGGCTTCGAGCTTTGCGAAAGACCTGTCACAACTCGCAGCATGTTGACGGGTCACAACTCGCAGCATGTTGACGGGTCACAACTCGCACCGAGTTGGCGCGTCACAACTCGCACCGAGTTGGTCTGGTGCCGTAAAGTCCGCGTGAAGAAAATACGATCCCCTGGTCGAAGACTGCGCTGCTGCCGCAGGCTCGAAACGAAGCTTCCGTGTTTGTGAAAAAGTACGACGCGCACGCAGGTAGCACCAGCAAGTGAACGACGATAGCATTGTGCGTTTTCCTACAAAGTCAATGGAAAGCATTCACAAGGGCAGATGCGAGCGTAAGCAGGTCGCGAAGAACGGTGGTCATTCGCGCAATAGTCCTCTCGCAAGGCGTCGGGTTCGAAAGGGTCAAAAAACCCAAATCGACCAATCAGCACAGTCCATACGTGATTGCACTCGTACCAGCAGAGAAGTTACAGTGGTGCTGCTTCTCGCAGCGCAATCCGCGCGTCGTTGATGATGTTTTCGCCTCTCTGCACTTGCCTTTGATCTGCTCGCGGCTACCACAGACAAACTGTTTACTGCTTCTTGCTTGGCAGCGTATTCGTGCACGCAGCTCATCAATTCTATTCAGGCGCAGTCCTGTCGCTTCGGGCGGATTTTGTGGGCGCAGCCCCCCCAAACTGAAATATGAAACACTGTGAATCAGAATGGTTTTATCACATTTTCATAATGTCAAGCTCTCCTGCATAAACGTAAAATCCCTTATTGAAGACTTTCTGGCGACAGCCCCGTTCAAACAACATCCTGTATGCATCGAAGGCTTGTATAATTTTTTTCGGCGTCTGCGAGAGTGTTTGCTGGCAGAAGATGTTCTGCTTTTTAATTCTTAAGTTTAAAATAAAGCAAACAAGGCCGAAAAGCAACTTGAACTGCTGGAGTGATTTGCAAGTTTGCAGAGATTCATCGCTGATGCGGTTTTCAGCAAATCATTCATGTCCAGCTCCTGTTCTGCCTGGTCGCCAAGCAACGCGTCACGCGTGGTGCGTTTTTCAAACTGAGCTTGTCTCGATGCTTCAGACACTTACGCTACAACTTTTTCAATCTATGCGGTAGCTGGTTATGTGTGGCTTCAAGCCAAGGTAATCAACATTTTGTCTGTGGCATGCCCCCCACTCTGCAAGCTTTTTATTCCTCGCATTGGTTGGTTCTAATCAATGATAATTTTTCAAGTGTACGTCTGCTTTAAATTGTCATCATTAAAGGTCAAACACTTGTTTGCTGGATTTAAACTGTATTTTGTTATCTTCGCTTCATTCTTTGTTTGCGTCAACGTATTGGTTTCAAAAAGAAACAGCCAAGGTCGTCATTTATCTTAATTTCCCGATGTTTTGCGCTGCACGGCGTGGTTTACCACAGCGGTCGCACAAAAACTTAGCAGCCTTTTTTCCATCCCCATCAGTTAACGCCTTCTGCTTCCATGGTATTCACATCTTCAGATCAATCACTTGGCAGGGTTTATCAGAACAGGCTCGCTGCAGGGACCAGACACGCAACCTCGGGTTTCACCAACAACTGGAACTGCACGACAAGCGGCAGTTCGCGCATGTGAAAACTTGCGCGTGGTCTGCGCGAAACTTAAAATCGATTTGTGATTGGCCGGGGTAATAATGACAAAGCGACGGCGACTGTGCTGAATTTCGCTCGAGCGTTTATGCAACTGGCGGAATCCGCCACTGTGGTTCGTCCGTGAATCTGTCATTTCATGACGAAAATCAATACTTGGTGCAAATCGATACTTGTCATTACTGCAGAACAACGATCCGACATTCACCAAAGTTGGGGATAGATTTTCCTTACGTTTGCTTGATCGTTGTAGCATAATGTTTTTTTTTTATTAGCGTGCTCTGTTAGGAAGCTTGCTGCGAGTTCAAGCAATAGAAATTGCTGTTATTTTTACCGTTACGTCCATTAAAAGCTCTAGGTTTGCTGCAATCTTTCAAGGAATCAGCTGACTGGGCTCTGCTTTCATCTTTTTGCGATGACTTAAACTCGCACATATCTTTATTCGAGTAACTCGTCTCCGCAATGGCGGAGGCTTGGAATCCATCAGGAAATTGTTTAAATAAGATATCGGTTACACATAACATTACGCATCTAAGTCCTATATTCTTATTCGAAAAGAATAAGGGCCAGGGGCTTTACACGCATCGATTATTCAAAAAGAATAAAACTGTAGGATTGCAGATGCGTATAGTGTCACATATCTTATTTTGAAAATCTGCTGATGGGTTCTTACCCACCTCACCACGTTTTTGCGTTACGTTTCTGTTTTTTGTAAGATATCGTTTCGTTATTTGCATTTCAACTTCTTTTAAAGACCAGATTGATCAATAAGATTTCAAAAAACGATTTGCTCCTTCAGATACTTTGTGGAGCTCAACAACCAACTGTTCCGAACCCTTCTGGAAGTTTCCTCGTCCCAAGACAGGACGCTGACCGAGGACCACGTCCGGGCCATGGGCCTGGACCCCGCGGCCGATAGAAACTTCATAATGGACCTTCTCGAGCTGTATGCCATCGACGTGATGTTGATGGTGGACAACCCCTGCTGCCCCAAATAACATACCCTCCTGGGCTGCGATATCTTTTTCTTTCGGCGCGTCTTTTGCCAACGAGCGAGAATTAATTTTAAAATACGACGCAGAACTGCCGGTTCCCATGACACCGCATCATCTGAAGCTGTTTCCAAGTTGACCGGCCACGTAATTTCGCGCTGATCTTGATTGGAAACAAAGACAAAAGAATCAAGCTCAGCTCGCTCGATTGCGATTGTACATTGGACGATCGACGAACCAATGCAAAGTTTGAAATTTTTGTTAGGTTTTGTAATGATACTCCTCAATGTTTGTGCAGAATAAGACTCGAATCTCTACTAGACTCAGATGCGCATGTTGGTGTGTTTGACACGTTGCTCTGTGGGAAGTTAAAGGAGTTCGCCAGCATGAAGTAGCTGGTCGTCAAACTCTGGATGTTGGCTTTGCCGAGGTTGTGTCGGCATCTGATGGAAGTCACTGTCGTTCCGCTCTGTTGCGCATATCATCCGCGATTGTCTGCGGCTTTAAATAATTTACGAGTCTTTGTTTGCGGGGAGCTGTGAATTGATTCCCCGTCCCCCACCACCACAGCTCAGACTACTGTTATGCATCAGTCAAGGCCACTTGAAAACGTTTTCGTGGCCGTGAGTTTGATGCTTTAATGTCAGCTTGTGCTAAAATGCATTTGTGTTTTGTCCTCGTGGGACCCACCATACGGCGAGCCATAATTTACCAATGTGCCTCAGCTGCCCAGCTATTACGAAAAGCAATGGCACTTGTGCTCCAAGATGATAACGAAGCAGGAGTCTTTCGTTTCCATGCAAACGAGTGGCACTGTAAAAGGATTGATTTCCATGTAGCAATATTCTTCTAAATCGTAAGAAGTGTCTTTATGACGTCACCATCAGTCGGCTGTGCGTGGATCTGGTGTTGCCAGGCAAATTCTGAGAATATTACGTGACGTATATACAGCTTTCCACATGCAAGATCGGGTGGGAACCGGCAATCGATCCTGAAATATCCGAAATCTTTTGATTTCAAGCAAAACGTTCCGATTTTTTGTCAATTTTCTCACTGAATACATCTTAGTACGCGTGAAGCTTACGACTAGTGACGCATTCCTTGCAAATTTTTAAACCGAATATCCGACAGGTATTGCGTTTTGCTGAATGCCGTTATACGGTGATTGCTCTTGGTTTATCGCCTCCAAGCAAATTTGAAAAAGCACGTTACAAGCTGCTGCATTGAAAATAAGTAAAAAAACGTAACAAACTACAGCAGCATCAACACATTAGTGTTGCGAACCATACGATCGTTCGTGAAAGCGTCGTTTTGAAACATCCTTTTCATCGTTGCTCTTTGACCAAAGCTGACCAAGGCGTATTGTGTGCGATATGTAGTGAATATGACTTAGACTCAAAAATCATGAACTCGTTAGTTTTTACTGTATATACTGTATATGTGGCGGCTTTGGCATCAGTGCAGTCATGTGGACCTCCCGTAGTCGGTTTTTCATCAATTCCCTGGTTCTGCCCTGGTTGAACAGGCGCCATATTTAAATTTTGAAGTTAGCTTGTAGGTTTTTCGAACAAGTTTTGGAGCGGGCTCTCTAGCAATTAAAATCTTATCTTGCGCATATTGAATGCAAGAGCCGTAATTCAAAAAGTTGTTAATTTTTTCCGGTCAAAGCTATTTAAATACCTGTTTTAGAGATCAGGTAGCGAATTGCTACGTATACAGTGTCATGCTCCAATTACACCGCTGCCATGGTAACGAGTAATACTGCACATACTTAGGTCATTAGCACCCCGTATTTTTTTACAACCTTTAATTTCACTGGATCGAAGAAAACGTTGTGTCTTTCATTAAAAACTTTCAGTACCAAGCTGGTGTTCAATCCATATTATAAATCTCTCCTGTGGCGAACAAGTGAAGTTGTGTAATTTCTGAAAAGCGTCGCTTAGCAACTTAGCGCACACCCGCGATGTTTACGTTTGTTTTTGAAATCGCATGCTGCTGGTGCTCGTGTCATTCTTCAAGCATTCCGCGCTTTGTGTTTCCGCATTCTTGAAGCAAATGTCTATTGCGCTGATTCGTTGGTTTCCATCTTGCTCCATTTGTTTTTGTGTTCGGTCTATACTGTATTCAAAACAGTGCTTTACCATTTCGCTAAGGGGGACCAAATCCAGGCCTACGCTTCTGCTAGAGAGCCGCACTAATTTTTTTTTAACACAAGTCAATTAATACGTTTTGTTTCATTGCAGAACGAAGTCTGTTACACAAAATATTAGAGATATAATTGAAAGACTGTTGAGAGCCGCACAAAGGGTGCTTGGCAGCTGCACGCGACTCTCGTAACCGCGGTTGAGAATCACTTATTTCGAACATTCACGGATAAAGTTTTTTTGTCTCCACTTGAAAAGCCGCATGCATTTCCTGTGGACTCATTCACAACGATATGTGACGGCATGGAATGCTGGCCTTCGTTCGAGTTGAATCGTCTCCATGTTGTAGCGTCGAAACGTTATGTGCAATTCTTTGTCCTTCGTGTAACAACTATTGGTTCAAATATGCAGTGGCCCCGATGGAATGGCCTGAAGAGACCCTTAAACAGAGGCCTTCTTTCCGGCGCTGTTAGTGTCCTTGGTGGTGTCCATAATTACTGGTCTATTCAGGCCATCATTTGTCGCAACCTCCCCCCCCCCCC
>Ga0210059_1000888_pt1 | contig 42314 bp, 30 predicted proteins | sample Ectturendosymbi2_FD_188042 | JGI IMG/M metagenome (GOLD analysis project Ga0210059, IMG submission 188042) | Ecteinascidia turbinata endosymbiont from Florida, USA - Sample 2 (SPAdes) (version 2) | ecosystem: Host-associated > Tunicates > Ascidians > Unclassified | place: Key West, Florida... | reverse complement strand
CGGCGCGTGCTGCCGACCGTAGATGATTTGCCTGGGTGTTCGCCACTTCGAGGCCGATCCAAAACCCTTCGTTCACCATGCTCGTGATGTTCTGAAAATATATGTACAATGAGGACAACAATACAAAAAGACATTTAAAGCAAACTATATTCACTGTCGAGATGCAGCGAAACTGCATCATCTACTTCAACAGTGTGGGCGTCTAAGCCGTTAAGAATTTCAAGCAATTTGTTGCTGCAAGCCGCTGGTGACGGCGCAGTAGAGGCGGCACTACTGACAGACTCCCCCAGCAAAGCAACAGGCAAAACCACAGGCGTGACCGCCGTGGCTTGCGCCGAGAGCCGCGAGTCGTAAAACTCAAGCGGTTGCTGGGTGGCGTCAGTGAGCAAGTTCTCGAGAGCTGTGTGTCGGCGAAGCGCGCGTGCGCGAACCTTTTTTCCACCTCGCCTGCGTTTCCGCTGGCGTGGTAGGCCGCTCGCGCAACGAGGCAGCTCAACTGTTTGTGACGAAACAGAACGAGAACGAAAGTTATAGACGTTTCATTTAGTGTCTCCACAAACATTAAGCAGACCTCCAACGGCCTCAGCCGTCTCAGGTGACATGACATAATTGTGATCGTTACTTGACATTCTAACTTACATCGCAGCTGCCTCCAACATTAAAAGCACGAGTTAGTTCATTCATCAACCATCGGTAGACGTGAAAACACAGGATTATGTGGGCGTTACGTGCCCGTTAAATCGCAAATGTCTAAATCACACAGGTCTGTGGGCGAAGCTACTCACCTGCGTGCCCGAGGCCCTTGTCGTTTAAGACGCATAGGGTAGACCTTTTACGTCAAACGAACCTTTCTTGCCATCGCTAGACATAATACATAACAAAATCATCCCACCGTCCGGGCCTCCGCAGACGACGACCAGCTTGTGAAAAAAAGGGGTCAGAAACCGACTCACGTCTGGACTCGTCTGGGTAAAAAACAGTAGGACAGCCTGCCCTTGATACATCAGGCCAAGAACCCTCAGTGTCTCGTGTCCCGCCCGGGGTGTCGAAATACTCATGGCTACGCAAAGCGACATCACTGTCGCTACTTGATCGTTCTGAGGCGTCCCCCAGGTCAAGCTGGCCCGCAGCTATGACTCAATCTAACTTGTGTGGCTCCAGGCGCCCATTTCGCCAAATCCACACCACAGTGCCATGTCTACGATCGACCTTAAACGGTCCACTATACTTAGGGTCTAACTTATGGCGTAACCTTCTTTCACGAAGATAAACGTATTTTGTATTCCCCACTTTGCCTAACTCATCCCTCCCCGGTCGTACCTGTCGCGTTTCTGCCGGCTTTTCGCGATCGGTTCGATCTACAAATGCAGTGCCTTTTTCGAAAATATCGAAAAGCGGTTGCGCGGGGAGGCGCAAATTGGTGTTAAAAGCGTTCATGGCAGCTGACATCTTGATATCCTGCTTTATAAACGTGTTCATTGTGAGAATAATTTTCGGAAGTGCATCCACCCAATTATGTGGTTCGGGCTGCGCCCGCAATCGCTGCGCAACTATGCGGTGTAAAACTTCACAAGAGCCGTTGCCTGACGGCGAGTATGCTAAAGAAAAGTTAGCAACTTTGTTGCTTTTGCTGAAGTCAACTGAGCACACGCCGTCACTACTGGATTGGCGGTCAGCGGCTGAGGTTGTCAGCGTTGGCTGCACGCTGTCGCTGTGCGCGATTGTTCACGAACGCTTGTGAATGATTGGATCGTGCTGTTCCCGCAGTCTGCGCTTCCTGCAGTTGGTGTTGCATTTTTTGGAAGATCGCCCATGTAGTGACTCGCAAGCCGATGGAAAACGGCTTACTGTGGACTGGCTGTGCAAAGTGGTGCTTCCTGGGTGTCGCCTGCGTTTTGCGCTGTGATCGGAAAACGTTACTGCAGCCCCGCTGTGATATGCAAGTTGACATCTACGCGGAAAATAGTTGAGCGACCCACGGTAATGAAACCCGCGGTAGTCTCGCAATAGGCGAACAGGCTGCTCGAATGGAATTTCAACAACTCGCGTGGCACCAGTACACAATTGTGAAATAAGGGAGGAAATTTTGCTGCGAATTACAGGCGTGATAAGTCAACGGCATCTTAGCACAATAATGTGATATCCGTAGACCATCAGCACGAATCCAGCAACAAGCGAGCAGATCGCACAATTAGCAACTCGGCAAGCGAGCAGATCGCACAATTAGCAAATCGGCGGCAGAAAACAAAAAGTATACAAGCGCGCGGCACAGTAAACAAAATGCAATGCGCAGCGCAGTTGAGGCCTGAGCAGGCTGTCGCTTCTTCTGACGTGGGATGCATCACCTCTCTTCGTCCCAATCCTGGTCACAGCACCATTTTGTTGACGTGTCTCTCACTCTGTAACACACAAGCACGAGCAGTGAATCTGATTCACGTTGTCCTATGCGATGATGAAGGCGTTACTCAGGCTCGCGGCTGTTAGAGACACGAAACAGGCAGGAGAGTTAAGAGGTGACACTGTACACTTTATTGCCTCAAGTTCTGCACCGGTTTTAATGATGCAAAACGGCAGCATTTATCGACCATTAACACAGACGGCGGCTTGTCTTTTACGATTATACAGCAGCAAACATGTCGCAGAAAACAGATAATGAATCAGGCAGACGATAACTCGCTCACGGCACTACTGACGAAAAGAGCCCAAGTAAGGTTCTGCGAGATCGTAAATACATGCACAGAAACACGAGAAGAAAAACGCATTCAACGAACGGCGTGAATATTGAGTCACGTGTTACGTAAAACGCTGTGTGAACATGTGAACGGTTTGTGCCAAGCCGGATGGCTCAAAGAGCAGTCTATTACAAAGCACTGGTTCCAATCCGTCCGTACTTGTCCATATAGTTGGGCCACTGGCCGCAACATAGTCAAGCCAGCTGGTCCTTGGACGACCTCTGGGCCGCTTTCTCGTGTGTGTAGACTGTAGACGGAAGGACTTATTTCACCATTCTTTCCTGGAACATTCTGGACACATGGCCGAACTAACATAGCTGGTTTCTCTCGTTTTCGGATAAGTGACTTGACATCCCGGGCTTTACGGATTTCAGATCTGTGCTTTTCGTCACGAAGTGTCACATCGAGAACTCTTCGCAAATATCCCATCTCTGCCGTTTGTTTTTTTGACAGTATTTTTTCATTGGCCACCCAAGATTCATGACCACAGGTGAGCATCGGAACAAAGACCGATTTCAAGTCTGAAAACTTTGCGGTGTTTGAAATCTCCCGTTTTGTGACCACAGAGCAACACATCTCACGCAGATTTGCGTTTGCTTTACCAATCTGTGTATCGATATTCGTGTTCCGACTTCCATCACTCGTGAATACCGTTCTAAGGTGCTTGGACGTCTCCACTTGCTGCAGTGTATTTCCGCTCACTTGCAAAATGCCTTGGGCGTCTTGAAAGACACAATACCCCAATCTTTTTAGTGCTAATTTTCAATCCTGCTTCGTCGCACGCTGCAGAAAACCGATCAAATGCCTGCTGAAGACCCTGTTAAGAAGATCCACGCCTGTAGTATCAATTCGTCCGCAAAAAGCAAATGGCTCATCCTGTAGTTTCCAACAGTGACACAATCGTCGACTCGTCTGTTACTGCCTATCTCAGCTATGTCCTAACTGCGCCCCGCATGTGGCCCAGTCGAAGGTTTTGTGCGGCACAGTTTAGGTTTTCGCTGTAGTAAAAGTATCGTACACACTGACAACCTGTCCTTATTATAATAATCTTGAATTTGACATTTTTGATGCAGGTAGTCCTCAGTGCCACTTAATCACGTCTGTTACCATTGCAGTTACGATTCGGACGCTTTCAATATACTAGCTTAATCTAAATTTAATTTGCTAGAATCAAAGTAAGCCACTGAATGTTCGGCCCTCATCGAAATGTCATTCAGTGTGCTGCCCTGGTTAAGATAGTGACATAATTTCTGGCTCAGTAAGACATTTTTGTTGGACATAGCTGGTCTATCCTAAACATGCAGACCAGAGCTCTCACAAAGTTTCGGAGAGAACCACATAAGCTATTACACAACAGTTCGAGGGCCGGACGCAGGAGCTGATCCAATGGGGGGCGATCGACCCCCTTAAAACCTACAAAAGTAAGTTTTTTCACCACAATTTTTTACAATTCGGATAAAAGCATTTGCGATATAAGGCTATTTTGCCGTCCATTGTTTCGTCACAGCGCAGTGTTGTGAAGTTGTATCATCTCTCTTACAGTAGCAAAGCCGTTATGAAGCTTGACTAACAAATGTTACTGAAATCTACCCCCCTAACCTTACTGCGTGGATCCGCCCCTGGCTGGACATCTTGCGTAATGTGATTTTTTCGGAATGTATTACAATCTACCAAATCTACAGATTTTTCGGAAATATATTATTTTTTCATTATTGGCGAAATGTGTTCTGCGGCCAGATGAAATGACTTCGAAGGTCAGATTTGGTCCGCGAGCCGTAGTTGGAGAACCTTGATATAGACTATGAAGAGAAGTGGTGACAGCACACACCATTGTCGGAGTCCAACACCAACGCTGAACAGTTGTGATTTGACTCTGTCGACACGGACGCAATCTTCTGAGCAGGAATACAGTTTGTTGACGGCCAGCGAGAGGCACCCATCAACGCCGTACTCTCGCAACACCCCCGAGAGCTTTTCACGAGAAAACCAGCCATGTCCTTTCCCGATGTCGACAAAAAATATGTATACGTCTTTGGCATGTTCCCAGGATTTATCGAAAATTTGCTGGAGAGTGGAAATTTGTTCTGTAGTGCTGCGGCCGCGACGAAAATCGCACTGGGTGTCATCCAGCTTTGGAGGCTACGCAAAAAGATGCCCTAGTAGTTAGTTCATTCATTCCTGTCTCCCTTTTTGTCTATGGGGATGATCAATTTTCCCATCTTGCGGTTCCCTTTCAAAACGCCATGCCACTTGACACACACGAGTCAGCGAAAGCATCAGGCGTTCTAAGTTCCCTTAATTCATTATCAAAATTTTCGCAATTAGCTTTAAGCTTGGATTCAGCAGCGGCATCAGAGAGCTTATTGAATATTGATGCATACATCCAGCCTGAAAAACGTTGCTGAGTTCTGCCAGGTAAGGTAGCAATGTTGGCAAAAGGAAAGCACCATGTTGAGCATTTTTGTTTTCATAAGTCGCCTCAAAACAACGCATATTGCCATCATTTTTATTTTCTGACATCTGCTTCAGTGCGGCCCAAACAGCCAAAATCTCACTCCGTGCTCACACTGTTGTCTCACTCGACAACCACCTTGTTTGGCATGCGCGCTGCAACTGCCGGCCTTTTTGTCTTCATTGTAGTCTGGTGCATCGCCAGGCAAGTCGATCGCAACGGTGAAAAAGTAAAACACTTCCATAATTGCATGAAAGTGCTTTCGCAGTTCGTACACCAAACTGTACAAATCTGCAGCAGCATAGTAACAGGCCGAAACGAGGCGGTGCACATGATAATGCACAGATACCATTCTTACAATTTTCGCTTCCAACTTCTGCGCCAGAAAATTGTGTCGGTCTATAACGTTGCAGCTGTTTGTTGCATGTATGTATCATCCTACATCGCAACATTTCATCGCAGCATAAAACGAAGTCATCACCGATGGTTTTCTCACAACCAACTCGCGATTGTGCAGCAAATCGGTCATATCTCAGCAACGGCGTAGTGCAGCTCACGTCTCGTTATAAACAAATTTCCTTGCCACCTCTAAAATAAATTTTTTTTTTTCGTAACGCAAGTGCTTTTGTGTTCGTTTGTTTTTTTGAAAGTGCTTTCAAGTCTGTTGTTACATCACGTTAGACAAACTGCTGTTTCAAATCTGTGTAGTCGTACTTCACCTCGTTTAAGTCAACACGAGAAATGTTTTGTTGTTTACCTTGGTAATGAAATGTCGCGTACTGTATATCTCAGCATCACTGAGTCCTTTTTCTTATGAGGATCACAACTTAAGCGATTAGTTTATGCAGACGCTATCTTTGTAAACGTAGACGTCCCGATGTTATATACTTTGAGCCTCTTGACTCGGTTTATTCCGACTAAACCGATGGCAGTTACACAACTTCCTTTTTCCATGAACCGATGAATACCGTTTTTTAGAACCACGAATGACAATATTTGTCTTTTCTACAAATGACCATAGTGTTGTTTGTTATCATACTCGTTTTTGTTTTCGTAGACACTTCCAAAAAAGTGGTCACAAACCCCACGACGACGTTTTGCAGCAGTGACAAACCAATGTTTGGCGCTCGAAAATGTTTGCGTAATTTGCAGCGTGTGAGTTTTCTCATGAAATTTTTCTCCAACCAGTCCTTCTGGTGCGTTTGTAAAACTTTTCAGTGTGACATCAACCAGTTGTAGATCCGATCACTAACCAAGCTTTGGAAAACTGTGTTTACAAAAAGCTACTCCAAAGCTTCAGCAGCCACCTATTTTGCATCACTTTACCTTCGCACACACCCACTTCTAACTTTATCAAGCGCTCGAAGTGTAACTTGATTCTTTTTCGTTTTTTCTAAAATCATTTGGGTAAGCAAAACGCACGACCGGTACGTTTTTCGTCAACTTTTGTTCCAACCAATCCTATTGTGCAAAACGTTCAACGTTGTTCCACTCTCACTCACGTGTCCAAGCAAAATCAATTTTTAACACAAAAGAAAAATTTCACTGTAAAATCTGTCGAAGACGTGTTTCACAGTTTTGATTCGTTAATTGCATGTCGGTGCAACTGCTGTCTTCAAATTACTTGCAATAACACCTGTTGACAACTTAACTACACCGCTGTGACGCTGTCTCGGCTTTTCAAAAAAACAAACTGAACGCAAAGTCACACACCTGGGAATTGATAAAGTTATACGCACTCGTCACCAACGGACTGTGCGTCGTCTTTTTCGAAAACAGGGAACACAACGTTCTGAAATTGGTCATAGCAGCTGTTCAGTTCTCTTCATGTTGTTGGAGAACCGGAACAAAGTTAATGGTTATACCTGTGTCAGCATGCGCTAAGAAAGACGGACGAACGTTTTCGTCACAAGTCACATATGGTGCGACCGGTGCACTTACGATAAATTTTATTGTAAAGTAGCAAACGTTTAAAAATTCGAAGCTTACAGTCGCATCATCTTATCAGCAACACCACTCCTTGTTCACAAATCCGATCGAGAGTCAAAAAATCATAAACAGTGCAACTTCACCTCATGTACGCCGTTGACATCACGCCATTTGAAAATCACTCCTGGTTTTCATCACGACATGCTCAGCAAGCAACACACGACATTCCGTTATGTTTTGTAAAGACTGGCAATGCATTTGCCCAACTCCGTTGCAGCACACAATTTATTATGAAAAAAGTGCTGTCTATTCACCTTGTTCATACACTTCACCTTCATAAATATCGGATTGGTCGTGTGAAACGAAAAAAGTCGAAATGCATAAAACCGTTGATCTGCGTTGACGTGCGTTTTGTTTAAGAAATATGGACGAGCGTTTTCATCACCCGTTCACGAGTGTTGTGGCGGGCCCAACGAGTTGCGGAAAAACTGAGTTTTTGGCAAAATTTATCGAGCATGTGAAGCAAATGATGACACCTACACCACAAAGAATTGTTTGATGTTACGGCGAGCGGCAGCGGCGTACTGTACTCACCTGTCACTGGTTGCAAAATGGCGTATCGAATAAACGTTACCGGCCCTACGACTTCGGCACTGGAAATTCATCACACAAGGTGAAAGATTTTACGTGATATTTACATTTTAATCCATTTTCGTATTTTAGCCTTCTTATACTTTCGAGCTGCTGCAACGCCTAGGCATGTCATGTTTTAATTTGATAAACAAACATCCACATCGCTGTACGACAGATGATGGTGCAAAACTTTACATTTACGTCACAATATATGCAGCGATTCGATGCAAGGGTAATCTTCGCGCGCCACCCAATTAAATCCTGCGTTGTTGATTGCAGTTTCGTCACGGGTTCGTAATTATGCAACAGAAAAAAGATCGATCTGAACAGTTAAAAATCGCGCAGTGGGCGGTCTTTAGCATCCATTTCTGTTTAACTAGTTGTCAGTAACATCGAGTATCGGCGCCAGTGACGTCACAATTTGATAATCGGATTAAAACTTGACATGTCTAGACACGCCCACCCTTGCAACTCCAATATATGCAAATGTTTTTTTTTGTTTCTTGTGATTTTTTCGTTCATTTCATTATTTGCATGATGTTCACGTGAAGTAAATGTGAATATTTGCTTACCGCATAAAACCCAGGTAACCGGTATGCCTTGTCACAATCAGTGACAGATTGGAGCAATGGTGTTGCTTGTGTGTGCAACATCGTCATAGGTTATGTAATGGCTGAGATAATTAATTAATGAACGAAGTAACACTACACAAAGGAACAACAAAACTTGCAGAAAGCGTAAACATTCGGAAGAAAAGGTAATTTAAACTGCTAATAAGAAATATGTATCTAGCATTCGAACTTTGCAATGGTTGCTACTTTCGTTGAAAGAAGTCGTAAGATATGAAATGTTGACGATGGTATTGAAAAAAACAGACAAATTTTGTTAAAACGTTGTTCTGCAAAAATGATACGGTTATATTAATTCTGTTACAGAACAGGGTAAACCTGATTAACGACTCACTGGAAAGTGTTTCGTGCTTTACGTTAAGCAACCGTAATGAGTAATTTCCTGTTTGTTTTTGTTAAAGCATGATAAACGTTCAACGAAGAATACTACGCAAAAGAACTGATGAAGTTAGCAGGTTGTCAATGCGTTTTGTTTTGATACTAACGTCCACATGGTCATCTCGAATGATATTCAAGTGAAGTGATCTTGACTGGTTCGTGAATATTTGCTCATCGGATTGAAACGTGACATGCTTTGGCGCGCCTTGGCCTTCGACAACCAGTGGCGGGTTATAGAAATGAAGTGGCCGGCTTACCTTAAAATATTCATGCTCAGTGTAAAATTTTCTTAGAGGGAATTGCTGCCATCATAACGTCATGCGGTAACGCGCGTTCGGTGAATTCTATTGCTCTCCTGTTCTCGTTGTCATTTGCATTGATGAAAGCCCACTGTTAGTTGGCTGAAACGTCGGTGTCGTTTTTAAATGTTTTGCAAGATTTAAGCAAATAATGTTATTAAGAACAACTACATTTAACGTTTTATTTGCTACAAGTTACGGCTGTTGCATTAGCGAAGGTCTGGTTTGCTCATCACTGACTGGCCGTGTCTGTTTATGGACCTTCAATGTTATAGGTAGTCTTACATTCACATTTTAGAGGTTTGCAGCAAGATTAAAATTTATTTGATTAAGTCCTAAAGGCATCCCTTTCACTCAAGCCTCTAGGTGCTTCTCCCACTATGCGCAAAGCTTCGTCAAGCGAATTTCGGGCATTGGAAGTAATTCTTCGAAATTGTCATTCAGTCAGGATTATGTGAATGGTGCAAAAAAAGCTAAATAAATGAAAAAAAACAATTCTCGAGACGTCCCAGTATACCCTGGCAAATGCTCCACACGCGACAGGTGTATCGCACTGACGCAGGGCCAGCAGAAAAACCATTAAACCCGGCATAGACCTTGTTTGAAAGTATTCAGAGGTTTGCTTTTGTCTTTGCAGCAATATTCGATCGAAGTGTAACCGGAAAAGAGAGAAAAGTTACAACGCACACAAAATGAAGTTAGGTAGCACGACTTCAAATAATTTTGGTGTTTCATGATAAATATAAGCTTTGCTCTTCGCAGATGCTAAACGTGCGTCAACTGCGCTATACTTGCAGCAAGATGCTGCTGCATGTATTCTGACGAACGTCGAGCAGTATGACGCAAGAGTTTCCTGCAAATCAGTCAAATCGTAAAACTTTGGAAATTTTGCAAGGTTAGTTCTTCTCAAAATAGACAGTGTTTATGAAAAGTACTGCCATGAAAACACAACTGCTTTTGGTAAGTCTCGGCCACATCGCTACAATGTACGATGATCAGACATAACACCAGATCATTTAGAAAATTCCAGAAAAAAACACTTAATATTTTGTTTTGCGTGCTTGTTTTCCTGTTGCGACTCTCACCTGTCCAGTGGATGCAGTGGGTAGCTGGATTATAATCCTTTTCATATACAAATATTTAGTTTTATTGTGTCAGTGACGTCCGGTGATTTTTCACCTTTTATGCACAGTACAAAGATCCGACAATGCCGCCGTTGTAGACGAAATATACTGTGCAGACTTAACTCAGAATAATATCTGTAGTGACTGAGTCTTTGAAACGAAAAGATTGCTTTTTTCAGATAGGAGGAAAACAATGGTGTGTTAAGCTGATGTTTCAATCAACTGGCTCCGGTCTTTTCTGCCGCTCAGGGAGCAGCGAATGTAAGTGGTGGGAAAAAACGCTGCTTATCGCAAATCGTTTCACGAAAAATGTGTGTGTTTGTAAATGGCGCGTTTTTGTTTCCCATTGTAGAAGAATTGGTGAACACAAAGGAATGCAAACCGCCAACAAATAGCCCTATCCGAAAGCGATTTCAGCATGACGCATTATTTCCAGGCCCAACGTGGTATTTTGTGTTATTGTAAACCAACTGCGATATCAGCTTCGATGCCGTGTCGCGCAAACCATTAAACCAACAATTCACAGTGATGTCGGTCGCAAACAGGACCACGAGGCGGAGCAACAACGTGAATCTGATGTCACTTGCCTGAGCTATAAGCACTGCAATTTGCAAAGAACAACGCTGCACTGAGCCGTTTGAAAAATAACATCATCTTAGGTAAAAGGATTGCATCAACCGGATATTTTTGCGATGGCTGAAAGTGATGCAACGAAATATCTTAAAGTGATATCAGCTGCCCATATGCAGAATACCCTACAATTTCTTTTTGGCGACTGATGGAAAATTTGTCATCTGTTAGTTTTTGAGTTTACAATCGTTAATTTGTTTTGACCCCCAAGAGGACCCAATTTTTTAACGTTTTCGGAAAATTCCTCAGATTTTATTACAGTTGTTACAAAGAACAAAAGTGCGACAAAACTTCACTTATTTCTTTTGTTCTGGACTCTGCCAAGACAGCAACGAAAAAGTCGCACCTAACAATTTGTGGTTTTTGTCAGAAACGTTTGCGTTTCTGGCATAATCAACTATGTTTTTAATTTCGTTTAGTGAAATATTTATGTGAGAGCGTTTTTCTATTAGATGCATATGTCATGCCACCATTTCTCACTATTTCATCTTTTAAAAAAAATTCCTATAAGTGATCAATGCAAAGTCATGAACAGTGTTTGAATTTGGGTGAAATAACCGTCGATGAGCATGCAAATACTTTGAGATTTAAAAAAATTCGACATCATCCTCATTGCCTTCCAAAAATTTCAGAAATGAAGACATTTTGCTGATGAAAGGTCTAAATAGTGCAATTCCATGTTACGTCAACGCTCCATGTTACGTCAACCATTCCATGTTACGTCAACGCTCATCAGCACAACGGTAGGTTGTTACGTCCATGTTACGTCAACGCTCCATGTTACGTCAACTCCATGTTACGTCAACGCTCCATGTTACGTCAACCATTCCATGTTACGTCAACGCTCATCAGCACAACGACTACACTGGCTGCACCACTGAAAACCGTACAATTCCAGACCCTGGCCGCCTTCCTTTACTCCTCCGTGCATGATAAATCACGCTCGCGGTTGCTCAGTGCTTACATAATTTGTTATCCATTAACCTTGTCGTTTGAGTGCTATTTTCCGGTTGCTGCGCTGAATGAATTTATTGGCCACTGGTTTTTAAACAGGCAGGAGTTCAAGGGCCTTTGAATATTGTACGAGCTACTGGTATCGCAATGGAGCGTCAACAAACTTGCCTTTTGTATCAGAAAATTGCACTCATCTCCGAAGGTGAAATATACGTCAGTTGGTACATGGGTTGCAATTGAGCTTGAGATCTAAACGCAAAACGTGCCCCTGTCGAGCTTTATTTCAGATGCTGTGTTTAATACTGAAGTGCTGTATTAGATGTTAGCAATGCAGCGTATTCGTTTTTGCATTTCCCTTTGGTTTTTAGATTTCCTTGCGTTACTGTATTTTGAAAGCTCCACGTGACACCACAAGATTGCACCAGTCAGGCCACCGCCTGTAGCAAGATTGGCGTTAAATGAATTGATATTCAAGCTTGCCCCTAAAAACCATGGGCATCTACACTGATTGGCAAATACACGAGCTATGCAGGATGCAGCCATTGAAGTCTTACGTTAGGTGGCAAGCAACAAGTAAGAAGTATCTATTGAATTTTGCAAATTGAGGCACATGCACAAGAATTAGCATTCATATTTCATCATTCTTTCTATTGGATCAAGAACTGGCGACGCTTAATCAGAAGATGAAAAATATACTCTGATAAGATCATAGTGTCAGTGACCTAGTTGCGGAAGGATTCCTTTCGATTGATAGCCTTCATATTTTAGAGATTATTTTTTACTTTGCATGAAACAAGCAAAAGTTGCTGTTTGTCATTTTATAAAGCATGCACTCATCATCGCAGTACAACGCGTTTTACTGAATCCTAAGAAAATAATTTGGGTACGGTTTAGCTTGATCCTGACTATCCACTGATCTTGTTGCAGATAGTATATGTAAAAAAAGACAAAGATCTCCTTTTGCGGTCGGTTTCTCTAAATAGCGTCCGTACCATCAGGTATACGCTGAATTTAGTCTGATGGGTTTTGGTTTGCCCTTCGTGCAATAGGTTCTTTCACAGTGTGTATTGTTTGAAATACTGACGCTCAAACAAATCGTGAAAAACAAAAAAACATTCTAATTTTCATAAGCTTGCAGTAGTAATTGCAGAAAAGACACATGCTGGTAGTAAGGATGTAATGCTAAGAAAAAATGTGTGGGAACGCACCCAAAAAAACTAGCCATTGTAAAATAGCTTGGAACTCATTTTTAAAGCAAAACATGAAAAATGTGTGGGAACGCCTTCCCACACATTCCCACCCCACTCCACCCCTGCTTATGTCAAGTCTGTTTCACTGTTTATATGTGTCTTTGTTTTCACTTTTAGCTAGCACTGAGGTGTTTTTTTTATAAAGACGTACGACTCTAGATTATTAAAATGCTTCTTGACAAGTTGTTTCCACATACGTTGCTAGTATAGCTTCGTCTCGTATGTGTTGGGGCTTGTGTAATTGCGAGTATGTTGAAAATTTCGCAAGTGTTTCACTTTGTTTCCTATGGGCGCTAAGCCATGTCTTGCGGGCCTTGCAGCTGAAATAAAAAAAAACTGTCAAATTGTCATTAAAATAGCTGTGAAACAAATTAATAATTCTTTAGTGCAAAGTTCATTACCTAATGATCTAGGTAGACGCAGGCAACTGTACGCAGCCCACAGTTTACCGACAGCTAATTTGGTGGGTTAAGAGCAGCTGTGAAAATGTCGAAGTTGAATTTGGAAAAGAACTGAATATGCTTTATTTGTTATTTGTTTATCGAGACTCGCAAGAGAATGGGGAAATTATGCATTTTTTTTCAAATAGAACATTTTAAAGTAATGCAAAAACTACAACACGTAGTGCGTTCGTTGTTGAAAGAGAAAATCACGAGTTTTTCCAGACGAAATCAGGAAATTCAGATATTTGTTACATCGTCCACGACAAAACCGTGCTGTTGCACATGCTGTGAGAATACCACGTAAATTTATAAGCAGAGATATAGTGCCAAAAATGAGGTGTAGGAACGCCGTTCCCACACCAAAATTGAACATTCGTCCACAAGAATTTCCACACTGGATCTTCCTGTTTCACGGTAGACGTTTGACTAGCAGTACGAATCTGCGTCTCGCTAGCACATCACGGCCATGTTTCAATGTAACCTAGTGCAAAAAGGGTGTGGAACGCCGTTCCTATGCCTATCCATCCCACTTCGACCCTGACTGGTAGTGAGGGAGCGCCGCAGTAAGGATTTCTTCATCGTATCTCGCGTTTGCGACACGAGTAAGATCAACGCGAGGCTCTGCAGCCTCTTTAACTTGCAACTGTACGAACTCATATGCATAGAGGCCGAACAGGAACCCACCACGCCTGTCGCTGCTAAAGTCTTGCGTAAAAATCTGCATCTTTCTGAGCCTCCTCAAGCGCCGAAACGAGATGAAAGGGGTCGTGCGTCGAGAGAGCGACACTTAATTCACGAAGGCGTTCCAAAATAATTCCTGCCGATATATTTTTTCGAAACGTCCTGAATTTGCTCAACGACTGTGAACTGATTGAAAAGTCCGAGGTTTCTTTTGGCTTTAGGCGTCACTTTGTTATGGATCGAGCATAGATCGCGCAACAATGGATCTGCAGCCAGCACAAAAATTGGGGAGGGGGGCAAATTGTTTGATTTTAGGCAAAAAACACTATTTTGTTTGCGATTCCACCTCTCAAAGCACAAAATGACTATACAGTATGTTCAAAAAATTTGGGGGGACGTGGCCTCTTTGGCCCCCTGGCTACGCCTATATGCAGTGGGTGTCTTGTTGAAACCTTGTCCTCGAACGGTTTTTTGCATCTTCGTATGAAGTGTGATATTCTATATGCTCATAAACGTCAGCTGAGAAAAATTTTTTCCTCAACTTTTTTTGACGAACGAACAGCCTCACCTTCCTCAGGCGATGAGATATGTTCTTGTAATTCCTGCGGATAACAAACGTCCTTCCAGCGGTTGTTACAGAGTCTGTTACCGATCTATGTTGAAATCCGACGGTTGTTTCGTCAAATCCGAATGTGCTTCACTCAGGTCCGAAGAGCATCCTCAGTATTACTTGTGTAAACGTTTGTTGAAATTTACGCCGTTTGTTAACTATAACACACGAAAAACCTTCGCGTACCTGGCTGTCGAAGAAAACAACACGTTACTAGCAAACGAAGAAAAAGAAAACGATTCAGTAACGCGAAAACAGTAAATATCGACGTTGTCCCTGTCACCCACACAACATGTGTGTTCATGTCGATGAGAAGTTCAACACATGACTGTGGAACATGCTTGTTGTAAGAAAGCGGACAAAGCTGGTTACCGTTGTATGGAGCACCGCCCAGCGCCAATTCCAACGAATGCAGTCATAACCCTGATTGTAAGTTACGCTGGTAAAAAATAAGAATGCGTCGATGACACGCAGTGACAGAACAACATTATTTTCGCAACGAGTAACAAAATGTTGGAAAAAAAACATCGGCAATTGAAGCAATACCTCACCGATTATGTATTTCTTGCAGACGTTGTTGTACCCTGCTCAGGCAGTCGCGTAACTAGAGGCTTGAGCCAGGGGGGTGAGACTTAGTTGAACGGGGCTCACTAGCAAACACTCAAACAAAACCTGAGAAATGGTGGATACGGATGGCTATACTAAAACTTTAAATCACCGGAAAATACTCCGAAAAACGCAAAAAAACAATCTACTAAAAACCAAAATAACACTAAAACCAAAATTTAAGCTAAGTGGGGGAGCAGTTTTTCACATTTAGCTTGCCAGGGGAGGGCGGTTCGAAACCCTGCCCCCCCGTCAGTTACGCCACTGGGCTCAGGTATGTGTGAAACCGTCGAGAAAGTGATTTAACAAAAAAAAACGTTTGTTTTGTCACACATGCTATTATTCATATTTCTACAGATCTACAGTATTATGCGTAGGTTTGTTGGAAGATTATGAAAAAAACTGTGAAGACCTTAGAAGTTACAGGGTTACTGGTTTTAGGAATTTCTGTGTTTTCAACAATTATCTGGATATTCATCTTTGAAAGGTATGTGATGTTAAAACTCTTAGCTTACTGATGAGCGAAAGGAAATGAAATCAGTTAAAAAAAAACATTGAATAAAAACTGAGGGAAGAAATCTATATTTTTTAGTTTCTAGCATTTTACACAAGAAGGTCACGCAGTCACACAAGAAGGTCACGCAAATTGGCATTTTCTGTTGTTAAAGCCAAAGGGGATATTCGTTAAGATGTGTTTTACAAAACAGCTTTTTACAAAATTAGGCCACCAATAAGTTTTAAAAATGTATTTGTGGACACAAGAATGCTTGCAAGGCAGGCTATCTGCGTTGAAATATTAAAAGTGGTAAGTACAGTTTCAAAAATGCTTTTATTTTCCATAGTACGCATTTATCATCAGATATTTGGATAATATTCGTGAAAACAATTTTGAGGTCATGGCGATAAAGTTTATCGGATAACATTTTGCAATCAAAGCACTCAAATGACCTTCTTACTGCTCACAAACAAAGCATGGTTTGAATTTGTTATCGGTGCAAAAACTAATCAGCCTACCGTAAATTTCCGTTTGGTAATTTAGCAGAAAGCTGGATGTGAGATTTACCTTGTGCTTAAGCGACTACGTACAGCTTTTTAAGAAAGGCTTAAACTCTATTATACGGCAAAGAACTTGGGAAGTGCAATTAAACTAAACAGGGATGATCATATTCGTTCAAAGTGTTTACATTGTGCGGTAAACATAAAAAACATTACGGTTAACTTGTTGGCTAAAAACATGCAAAGCAGCAAAAATATAGGCCTGTGCAATAATTTATTTTTATTCCTTCGTTCAATTTACACCTATTTCCCGGCCGTTCCAACAATTTGATATTTTTCGTGCTTAGTATGCGTAAAATGGCGTAAAGCGAGAGTTTTTGCGCAGCTCCAAGACGTTTTGCTTGGGGAGCTACACTCAACTTGCCTACTCTTTTTTTCACGAAGGCTGCAGAGAGTTGCTGGGTTTACCAAACGTGAAGGCACCGCCACTGGTGATTCCAGAGAAACACGTCAAGTTGATGATTCCACACGTGGCCAATATTCATTCTTCATGCCGGATGTGAACAAGAGCTTCGAACGGTCGAGACTACGATATTTTCTTGAACCCAAGAATTTGCTTTGCAAATACAATAACGCGTCATGTGGTAAATGCAAGCTTATATCATTTGATGCATTTGATGGTGGAACGAAGCTTTTGAGAATTATAGTACGTAAGATATGATGAACGGCAAAATCCACTTCATTTTGCCAGACATGGGGTAGTCGTAATCGATTGCAATCGACTCCAGTTATTGAGTAATCGTAATCGATTGAACTGACTAAAATGACATGCAATCGCAATAGATTACATTGCGAATTTAATTGTAATCGACGATTACTTTAGCAATTAAACTTGGAAATTTTCACCCTCCGCCACTGTGCGATGAACCGCGATTGTGGAGGCTGGGTTTCCTCCTTTGTCATCGTTTGTTATGGTTATGTTTCTGCAGAGGTCCTGTCTATCCAGACAGTCCAGCGGCAATTACCACGTTTGTAGCGGATTCTCGTTTTGTTGCAGCTAGCCTTCCTGTTGGCCCCCCGAAGTAACGTAGTGAGTCTAGTGTAGTGAGACTAGCAACAAAAATAAGAGCTTCAATTAAAAATGGGTTGACATTTCGGCAACAGAGATAGCTGTACATTACGAGGAGTGGTGTTGGTTTCATTTATATATTTTCAAAATGAACCTATGAATGTAAATTCTCGAGTAGGCCATGCAGATAATTTGTACGGGAATTTATATAAATTAACTTATTGCTGAGGAATAAGGTAATTCAACCCAAGTCGAAAGCACCTTTCCAAAACGCTGATAACTGCACGTCAACAGAAATCATCCACGGATGCTGAAAAAAAAACTCAATGAAACCAGTGAGGTTTTGTTGACCAGTGACCTTTCTTCCAATAGGCAGGTGCGTAGCTATATTGGCTTGACTGTTCATTTCATTTCAAATGAAAAGCTACACAATGCTAGGTTTGCTTGCAGACGACCCAAAAGCCATTAGACCACACAGTGGAAAACATCGTTACCTGCACTTAGAAGAAATAGTCAGCAATTTTGAAATTACTAACAAACGATTTTTCAGCATTGCTGTTCTAAAGTTCAAGCCTGATAGATGTTGTTTGTCTGATAAAAGCTGTAAAGGGTTGATGTTTATCAACTGTAACAAACATTTTAAACATTTATTATTTATGTCCCTTTAAGTCCCGCGAAAGCCACGTTTCTTGCAGAGCTTTGCAATCCTATAACTCGCCAGGCGATTGAGCTAGAGAGCTGTTCAAACCCTTTACGGATTCAGCAAGTCTTGTAGTCGAAATAGAAAAAACAATTTTCGTTTTCGGTGCGGAACGCCACAAGTGGGGGTGTTTTTGGCTACCTTTACCTGGCCCTGGGCCCCAACCTATTGGGACATTATTATGGCTCAAAATATTTGCGGAAACTGGACCAAAATCCGCGTCTTTAGAGCCCTTCAATGACTTTCTAGCATATCTGTAGCCGAAAACATGGCCAAAGAGAACATAATTGGTGAAAATTTCTGCACCCACAAATCCCAATTTGGGTTGGAACATACCCCTTTTCTAAATGGCCTTCACCTGCCAGAGGATCGAGCTAGAAAGCTGTTAAAATCAGCTCTGAATGGGGAAAGACTTGTAGTTTAGGCTGAAAAAAAACTTTTTGCCGTGCGATTTCGGCCTTTCTGGCTATGTTTACAAAACCACAGGTTGTTCTGACAGGTTTCTATAAACAATCCCTGACGTCAACGACCCGTGGAAGTGCGTGAATCCAGCAGAATCAGCGGCGCGAAACCGCACGAGATTTAAATGCATTCTAGGCTATAGTAAGAGGTGTTAGAGAGTTTGACGGACTTTTTAGCATTTCTGGTTGATGAGTTATGGAAAAAATGGTAGAATATTTATTAGGGAAATCCCCTGAAGGCCCTTGGGAATTCCTGACATATTTGGAATATTTTTCGCATAACGTTTGAACCAGAAACGCTAGAAACTTGATCAAGGGCTCTACGAACGCGTATTTTAGCCTAGAATCCAACAATACTGCGAAGCACAATAATGGCGCGTGAGATCTGATGATGACGTCATATAATTAACCAAAAAACAGACCCCCATCATGAGCCCATTGGCCCAAAACCCCCATCCAAATTGAAAAATGTTTTTTTTTAATTCTAAACTACACGACGCCACTAGTCATTACAGGGTTTGAACAGCTCTCTAGCTCTATCTGCTGCCGAGTTATGGCCGGCGAAAGTTTGGCCTGAAAGGGCAAATTATGCCTTTTCTGAAAAGTTAGGAATTAGGTCCATAATTTTGGCCACAGATGTGCTAGCAAGTCAATTCAAAGCTCTATAGACGCGGATTTTGCCTAGTTTTCAACAAAACTTTGAGCCAAAGGAATGGGTCAATGTGTTGGGGCCCAGGGCAGGCCAAAGTGGCCAACATTTTCAAAACATGTCGTCTTTGTGACGTCACCTCCAGAAAACCCCAGCGAAAATTGTTTTGTTTTTTGATTTCGACTACAAGACTTGGTGAATTCGTAGAGGGTTTGAACAGCTCTCTAGCTCAATCGCCTGGCGAGTTATAGGATTGCAAATCTCTGCAAGAAAAGTGGCGCACGCGGGACTTAAGGTTTGTTGCAGTAGCATAACTTAAAGGGGGACAAATGGGTGAATTCTCTCCTGCCAAACTAAATGTAAAAACTGGGCCCATACGTGGCTTGCATTTCGGTGTTAGCATTCTTTTCGTTTTCAATAGGTTGTAATTTATTTGCGTTTTTCAGAATAGGCTATTTTCCGTTGATCTAAGGGTTTAGTATAACCATCCACATCGGAATTCACCATCTTTTCTCACGTTTGTTGGGTGTTGGCTATGGGGCCCCTGCAGTTGCCTGTGGACCTCTTTTAGCTAAGTTTTCCACCATTAACTCAAACCTCTAGTTACACCACTGGTTTGTTGTCTGCGCAAACATCTCAGTATACAATTAATGCTATTTTTCTTTTTGCGGTGCTTGATTCCTACAGATTAGTGATTTCGCTTATTGCATTCATTTATATAGTTTGTTGTCTGAAATTATACATACATGCAACCATGCAATGGGTTTTGTTTCCTTTCTGAGGATGATTCAAGAGAAATGTAATCGCGATTGTAAACATGATTACTTTCAATTCAAGCGTAATCGATTACATTATGATTTTGTTTATTCGTAGTCGTAATTGAACATGTGGTAAGTAATTGTAATCGCAGTCGATTGCATTTATGACGTAATCGCCCCATATTTGCACTTTGTTCTTGTGATAAGCTCAGGTTTGGAAAAAGTAATTTAAATGTAAGGAATTTACAATAAAATTATTTTCTTTATTGCGTTGACGATGTTCAGGGACTTTTTTGTGACCATTGTTTTCGTTTAACAAAAATACAAAAATTTACGTGGAATTAATTTTCGCATTGAAAAGGTTTTAACACAATTTTTTAGTGGACATAACGCTACACTACATTTAGGATTGAATGAATACAAATATATTCTCATACAGTAAATGGTTTACAGTAGTCATAAGGTGAAACGCTGCTTTGCATATATTGTTTTTCTAAAAGACATCGAAACCGTGAAGCACAGAGGTTTTGTTGCTTTTCAAGTGCCAAATTTAAACAGCTTGCTGACGATGAGTTCTTACAGAACTGTTGTTTTTTCTTCAGATTATCGATGGACCATGCACATATTTGTGAAATCTAAAACCAGCCATGTTCGTCATCGTGTCGCAATACGTAGAACGTGGGGAAAACAGACGGTCGTCGGCAGATGGCGCACAAGGACGATCTTTGTAGTTGGCACTGCGAGCGGTTGGTTGAAAGAATCAATTCGTAACGAATCGGAAATTTATGGAGATATCCTCCAAGTGGATGCACCTGATCAATATGAGTATGTAAATGAAAACATAACTTCCAATTTGAGCCGTGAATCGAAAAATAAAATCAGACTGGTGGTTTGATGTCGAACGTTTAACATAAACGAAACCTTCAAAGTTTCGAATTGGTTTTAATACAAAAAACTAGGTTTTTGCTTGACATACTTTATGACATAAAACATTTGAGTCAAGTAATATTTCTGGATAAATGAAAGTTACTTCATAGGGCAGTTTGACTTGTAGTAACAGTTACCCGAAGAACAAATTTTCAGTTTCTGTAAGTTGTTCTGCCTGTTCAAAGCCATCCATCAACAGCATGGAACAGCCCAGTTGAATGCCCTTCTTGTGATTTAAGTTTGGAGTCGGGTTCAGTGACGTAGCAAGGGGGAGGTGCACGCTGGGGACCCCGGGCCGCACTTTGATGATTAAAAATTAATTTTTGAAAGCAGTTCAAAAGTTCTGGATTTTCGTCATTATTTTTAAATAAAGTTTTCAAACTTTTGAAAGTTCTAACACTTCAATGGTTGTGTTTAGAAGCCCGACTGCTAGGCTAGCCTAAAAAAACACGAAATATGGCCGTGCGGAGTGAGCAAGTTGATGAAATATTTATTCAAACATCTGGATCAAATCCAACGTGCAAAAGTGCCCCAGTGTTTGTCTTGAAATCAGGGTGTTTTGCTACACTTACTTGGGTGGCAATTGTGTCCCAGCCTTTACAGACACCTTCCTCTCCAGACAAAGCCATTTCCGCCATCCCAGTCAAAAATGACATTCAACCGCAGACTAGGAAACATTAGAGCTCCGGTTGTTCGCGGTTGACATTGCCCCTCCTCTCAAAATCTGATAGAGAAGGCTTTGCATGAGTCTAGCTTAATCCTTTTTCTCCTATCATTGGTTCCTCAGTAACGCCCCAACGGCACATCTCACCTAGGCATTGGAGACAAAGATTTTGTTAGGGCGGCGATAGCTCTGAGGATGAGTGTCCGGCTCTCAACTGGAAGGTTGCGCGTACGATTCACCGACACTGAGTGAATCGCCGTAGCGCTCCATCGGCAAGAGCATTCACCTCAACTGCCCCAGTGAGAAGCGTATTTCAGGCGTGGGGATGCCGCTAATTCATGTCGCCAAAATAGAAAAACAACATTTCTTCACACATCTCATGCTATTTTTTAATGTTCAGTGGGATATTTTCAATAAATGCCATTAGCTGTATCCCAGTCACTAGGCGGGTTTATCAACATTAAATCATGGTGGTTGAAGTGAAGAACTCTGCAAAGGTAACATTGTTCAGTTTCAATAAAATGGCTGTTTTTATGCGTGACGCACAGTGTAATGGTGTCGGGAATTGACGTTCTTTTAAGCGGGGTAGTGCCGTTGGTGTGTTTATGTGGGTAACTTTGAGCCAGTGGCGGGGGTCGATTCCCCCTAAAACCTACGAAAGTAACGTTATTCATCTTGATTTTGTACAATTCAGAAAACAGCATTCGCGATGTAAGGCCATATTGCTGTCCATTGTTTTGTCAGAGCAGTGTTACAAAATGTACTTCATCTCTCTTACAGTAGTGAACCCGTATTGAGACTTCACTACCAAAATATTACTGAAATCACCCCCTAACCTTAATGGCTGGATCCCCCCTTGCTTTGAGCTCAGATTGTCGGTTTGAACTGCAAGTAGAGTAGATCAGATCCAGCCGATAGGTACTGTGAGTTTCGTAAAGGTCTCCTTTGTTCAACGGTACACTTAACATTTGCAGTCATAGAAAAATTCATTTCAACAAGAAAAACTTAGAAAAGGTGTTGCTCTCATTTTGATGAATTTGAGGCAAGTCCGAAAACCTAATGCAAGAGTAAACGATATGTTTAAATATGATTTTGGTGAAGGCTTTTATTAAAGAGGGTCGTTAAAATCAAAACAGTTTTACAACTTGCCAATGGCTGTAGTGAATGAAGTTGTTTACAGCGATTACCATCGAACGTAAGACGTTGTAATCACTGCTGAGCATTCGAAAGGCCTATGTCCCACCTGGGATGGTTTGGTAATACAGTTTTCGAAATAGACGTTTAAACTTAGCACCCCGAACAGAACTCCAAGCCCCCCAATGTGAAATGTGAAACACTATAAATCAGTGGATTTTTTGTCAAATTTTAGAATGTCCATACCCCCTTGCAAAAACATAAAGCCCCCAATTGAACATCTTCTGGCAATGGTTCTGTTGATAAAGGGCAAAGGCTAGCAATAATACTATACATGTGTAATTGGAAGAAGTCCAATCCAACAGCCAGACCAAGTTCGCGTGTCGCGATAATGACTGCAAGCGAGCGCTTTTCAACCTAACCGGTTTTAAACTTGTTTAAGATATTTTTTCAAAATAGGCCGCCGCACCAACAGAGGCCCAAGCGCAAATGCCGACAGAGATAACGTTTGAAGCTCTTTATACATATTCTAAGCGAATTAAGCCACCACTGTAACGTGAAGTGAACGATGAAAAGTTATATACATCAGAGAGATCATATTACCAGATTTGTTATTATAGCCTGCTATATGCAGTATATATACATTTTTCATATCTGTAAAGAAATATGCCACCATCACATCCATTGAAATTTTTTGTTTGATCCCTGGAATGCGTAAAGTATTAAAAAACATGCGGTGGGTTTACCGGAGTTAAAAACCATCAGGGAAGAAACTTTGACGAAACATGTCGGGTTCGTACTATATGCATTGTTAAAGAAAGCAAAAAAATAGAAAAATTAATGATGAGAGGGGTGGCATCAAGCAGAAAAAGCGAGACTCGTAATCGACAACGAAAAACATGACCCTGTAAGTTTGTGACTGTTAGATTGTGATTTTCAAGATGCTTTATTAATCCTTATATCTTTAAATAAGCACGAAACATGATATTCTTTTATTTGAAAATTTTATAAGCAAATTCGAGGGTGGAAAGGGCGGCACTTTTATGGTCGGCCCCGGGCGCCACTTAGCCTCGGTACGCCACTGGTCAGGTCACATATGCAACAAAACAATCAAAGATTTTGCGGAAAAGATTGTGTTCATCCATTTCTGAGAGGACCATTATCCTATGGTACTATTGTCAAGGATCCTGAGACCATGAAAGCCCCTGGTAAAAAACATCATTTCAAAATTTGACCCTGTAGACTCTCTACAATGTAGAGAATCTCCATAAAATATTGCTTTGTAAAAATTCAACCATCACAAAATTGCAAAAACTCTAACAGGAAGGTAAATTGTCTTTTTGAGTAATAATCTCACAAACCAGGTGCGGTGTAACGTAAGTTCATATTGCAGGTTTGTTGTTTTCAAAACAATTGCCGGAATGCAATGGGCCTCTGAAAATCTTCCAAACAACACGTTCTATTCCTCCGGAGACGATGATTTTTATCTCAATTTCAAAAAACTGCTGTATACCGTCAATGAAACATTGCACTTTGCTGAAAGTAAAAACTGGAAATCGTATCCGATTATATGTTTTCACAAAACAGCATTAAATGCTAAACCTCATCGCGAAAAAGAATCAAAATGGTTCATAGATGAAAATGAATACAAGGAAACGACTTTTCCACCATACTGCTTAGGTGGTTTTTACACAACACGTGCTGATACAGTTCGAAGATTGTATGATGCAGCGAAAAAAGTCCCATACATGAGATTCGATGACGTTTGGATAACAGGGACGCTGAGGCAGCTGGTGAACATGACTGACGATATGCTCATCACTCCAAGTAGAGGCATCGTGGTGCACAAACTTGGGAAAACTGTCTCTTCATCGGTATTGGATCACACGTGATTGATGAATTATTTGTGTAATTGTTTGGTGTTCTAGTCATACAAACTCTGGTCATAAGAGATCGGCGAGTAATTGTTCACATCGGATTTTGTGAAAAGCCATGTATTGTATTAACTACATCAACTGTGACTTTTTATTTATTTGATCAGTAGCTTATCCAACCCATCAAGCCTATAGAGAAACGAAATCGGTTTTGAAGCAACATATTGAAAAACATATTACAAGCATTTACGGAAATGCTTTTGAAACCTCTTCTTTAAACTTATCCAAGGGAAATCTACGGTGCCAGAAAGCTTCCCGCCAATGGAAAACTTTCTAGCGACGGTTCTGCCCAGGCCGCAGACGTGGGGCGAATTCGAGGGCAGTCACCCCCGAATCTTTTTTGTTTCCCCCAAATTTTGTTGTGCTGAGAAAAAATTTTTTTAAACGTATGATAAAGACAGAAATATTTCCCCCTAAAATGTATTTTGCCCCCCCCAACCTTACAACTTGGCTACGGGCCTGGTTCTGCCAAAATCGGGTCTGCAATTAGGATATTTTGTTTTGAAGGCCATTCCACCTCGAGATGCAGCATAATGTCGAAAACATTTTCAAAAATCACCATTAAGGGAGCCCCTCTAACCATTTTTTTCGGAGGAAGAGTTGGGCTGCTGCGGCACTGGCCGCAGTTGCACCTTGTTTTCTAAAGCACGCTTTGTCAGAGATTTTTGAAGATCCCCATTGCAACGTAACCGCTTGTGCGCCCCTCTCGTCAGTTCTGGTTACAGTCACCGCTGGTGAGAGGCATGAGATTCCGGAGAATGCACTCCTAGAGGTTTGAGTTTTAGAACACCATGAAAGAGTGACTGAGGGCAGACTCACAAATAAGTAAAAGAGAACAGACAGTAAAAATGGATATGAAAAACTTAAGGCAAATGATTTTGCAAAAAATTGTTAGGCAAATATAAAATCGCCAAATCCCAAAAGATTTCTTTGATTACGCAACATTTTGTTAGAACTGGATTAAACTGAATGGCTAAATTGCGCAATTGGCAGACTTTAGAAATCAGTTCTGCATAGCTGCCTTCGGTAACGTTGATTCTTTGTTTGAAGCTGAGAAGTTCTCCTGTCATACGTTTGCAATCTTGAACAATGATAGTTGTCTTCAAAATCACTTTACTTTTGCACATGATCAATCGTCAAAGAAATGCGAATGTAATCAAAATTGGAAATTCACAATCATCATCAGTTTACTGACAAATTTCGGTCGTCCCTACGTTATTCAGTGTTTGAAATGCAAGCAGATAAGTTCGTTACAAGTAGATAAGAACTCATGTTCTTGTGTAGCATCTAAGTCAGTGCTACGCAACAACACGAGTAGCAAAAAGAACGGAAATAAAGGAGTTACACACAATAATGCAAGTTCAAAACGGCAAAATGGCTTTCGCACAAACCCCTCTACTTACTCAGCTGTAAGAACACTATAAAATGAACATGCAGTACCAAAAACCAAATAAAAAACTCATAGTTTGCTAACTTTTTTGGACCTGAGCAATGGTTGTTGTGATCGTGAAATTTTGTTCCATAAACTTGGAAATTACCGCGATTTGTCAATATGGATATTTCACAGAATTGGAAGGCAAAATGCGCTGAAATTCTCCTTCGTCTACTAACAGGCATTGTTTTTGAGTAGATGAAACGGGGAAATGTCTTACATGTACACAAAGTTTAATTTCCAATTATAGATATGAAAACAAATCTAGGAAAGAGGAGAAAAAATGCTAGGTTATTACAATACGTCAGTAAATTTTGTTTAAATGCCAAAATCAGCTAGTATTATTTGTTTTGTTTGAACTGTTAATTTTTTATTTATAATTCAGTGATCTCTATTTTTCATAAAATAGATAAATTGTTTGTTTTAGCAGCCCCGATTCCCTTTATGCATTTTATATTTCGGTCCACTTGGAAAACATGACAGCATGGGCGTCGGAAGGGGGTGCAAGAGGGAGCCTTGCCCCCCCTGGGTTCAGAAAATTTCAGCAAAAAGGTTATTTTTTTTATATCAAGTGGGAAAAAACAAATATCACCAATTTTGGCCCCCCCCTAGAAAATTTTTTGAAAAACTCCCCTAGTGGCTCCCCTCCAGAAAAAATCCTTCCGAATCCTATGCATGACAGGACTGCATTATATAATCGTCGTGATGGCAGCATTCATTCGCGTGTCCTTTAGGCTTGTGTTTCATCAAAGTAATTGTGTCAGCCCCGTCAAGCATATTATTTCCTACTATCACATTTCTGTCTTTGTGCTGGTTCGTGTATTTGTGTGTTCCTTGCTACTGCCATGCATGCTTTAGCAGCGAGCTTCAACAGCGATCGGTCGTCGAATACGGTTTCAAAACGATGTGGTATCCACAGCTCAGAAGTTCGTTCCTTGGCTTTAAACTTAAGAACCAGAAACGTAACTAAACGAGGAGGCGAAACGAAAAACAGGGGTCAACAAAGACTGTGTAGTTATGATTTAAGAATGCACTAATGTAGCAACTTTTTTACTCTGGAAATGGTGCAGATTATACTGTATATTTGGTGAATGCTACTGAATGGTGAAACACAGCTTGCAACGCCATTGGTCGTGTTCACATTTCTGGGCGTCTTACAGGTAGATCTGCACATGCACGAAGTTTATCACTGTATCTTTTGGTTTATTGCATGCATTTGTATTGAGGAATGATTCTGCTTTTGTAACCAACCTGCAAGGTATGAACCAAGCGTGTTATTCACATAATCTGAATGTAACGAGCAATACACGGATCGAAATTACACTGAAATTTTAGTAAAATCATAAACACAAAGCAATAATGTAAAAATGGAATCTTTCCAGTTACAGAATTGAACTTTGTACAAAACAAAATAAATGTGTCCGACGAAATAATGTAGGCTTACAGCTGCAATTACAAACAACAGCAGAAAAAATCCCAAAATTTGTGCAAACTACTCGGAAAAGTTACTGGAAGCAGTCAAGCGAAACGACCATTATGTCATAAAGCATCTTATCAGTTGGACTGGAAAGTGAGAATCGGAGCAGGTGTCCACATTCCAAGCGCAACATGCAATACAGCAGTGGTTCCTAAACTGTGGTACGCGTGCGAATGGTCGTAGGCGAAGGCCTTCAAGTTCAGGGTCGGAACTAGGGGGTTCCAGGGGGGCCACTGCCCCCCAAAATTTTGCCTGGCCCTCCAAGTGGTCCCCCCAAAATTTTTCAGATCTCTTTCTGAAAGTCCTACACAGACCATTGACAGCTCCCCTTGTTGCAAAACTGGCCCCTCCAGTGCCCCCCCCATATGAAAATGTCTGGCTCCGCCCCTGTTCAAGTTTATACGTGAATAGGCCTATTTTCTGATTTTTTCCCAAAAAATATTTTCACAGCAAAGTATTTGCGTATTGGGTTCTGTTAATAAATTCCGGAATTGCTGTTTACTTCCTTTGTTGGTTTTTGCAAATAGCCATTATAATTTCTCACAGCCATTTTGTTTATGTCGCATTTGTGGCAATTCTGGTTTTCCATATGTTGATCGAATTATATTGGGAAGATTGAGTTTTCCTGGAACAAGGTGGAAGTTGGTGACAGTACAGGACCCACAAATCGTACAAGATCAGAAAACGTTTGGGAACCATGCACTGCAATAGAGAGTGTTGCTCTCTTGTGACGAAGCTAAGCAGGTTAGATTATGCGCAGGACCTGCACATAATTCGATGGTGAAGGTAGAGGCATCCGTTTGCAATTCGTACTGGTTAGTTTATGATGGAATCAATGGTGGTGTACACACTACGACAGCAAACAGAAGTGCAATGCTCTGCCGTTGAATGGACTGGGGATAATGTGGCAGGGTTGAGTTAAATAACATTGCCGGCAACAAGAATGTTGTTGATGTGGTTCTCACCTTGCCATGCGCTTCCTTCTTGATCAAGTATTTCAACAAACGCATGAGGAAATGCTTCACTTTGTTCTTCCAAGCAGTGAAGCAAACAACCGCACGTGCTCAGTTTGTCATCGAGCAACCTTGGGCTGCTACCAGTGAGCATCAAAGTCTTATGTTTTTTCGAAGTGAATACAAAAAACATGCGACAGCTTCGAGCTGCCAAAAATACACGTCATAATCTGCAGGTTGTCGTTTGAGCCAGTTTTTTCAAACCACTGCATGGCCGCACCAGATCTCGGGGCAGGTGTTGAGCACCCATTCAATTGTCCCATCATCCAGCACCGTCAGGCCGGGCAGTCCATGAGGTCGGTGGGTTGGACATTCGAGGACGACATTGTCGACTGTTTGTTCTTCTGCGCCACACTCACAGGCAACATAAATTTCGCTTGACACCGGTGTCGGTGATGAAAGTACAGAGTCTCGTTGTGTTATACAACTACTCCGCATTCCATCAGTGATCCGCCCAGATAGTGAATATGCAGAAGGGTAAAACGACATTTCCTGTTGTGATACGTATGTGCGACACTACAGGTGCAAATTGTGCAGGAAGTGTTCAACTACACGGCTTAAATTTTTTACCTTAAAATCATTTTTATATTTCAAACTGTGAAACGAACACATCGCATGCGGCACTGTAGCGTCGTAAGCACGCATGAGAGTAGCCTAAACTCAGAATTATCGCTTTGTTTCCCTGGAGTGCGGACGCAGAAAGCAAATGAATTGTGACACGCCAAAAAAGCAATAATGTGTGATACACCAAAAACAAGGAATTTTGATACACCAAAAAAGAAGGAATTGTGATACATAAAAAAGCAAGGAATTGTGGTACGACACATAAAAGGGAAATTACACATGTTTCAATGTGTGATATTCGTTGAAACATGATATCATGCACAGTGGAAGCTCAAATGCAACGCAGTACAGCCTAGTGTTTTTGCGTTTGCCATGCTTGCTGCACAATTTGCATCTTCGATGGCCACTTTTTCGGGCTCTTGCTGAAATAAGGGCCATTTTCAGTGCTGATACTATTCATTTTATAACCTAGAAATAAACTCTATTTTACTTGAAATGTCGAAGTATTACAGTACCAACCTAACTGCAAACCAACAACGTTGGATTTCAATGTGAAATGAGTTTATCAGAGCATGGAATTATGGAGAACAGTCTGCATTGTGTCAAACTGATCCTTCAATTATCTCTTCATTCTCCGAGTTGTAAGAACTGATTGACCAAGAAACAAGCTTTGTAAGTACCTCAGACCAGTCACCAACCGCCTGCGTGCTATATTCCGTAGCCGATAAATGTTTCTGGTAGCATTTATTTTAAAGTGTATTTTATAATGTTAAGTTACGGCAGCATGACACAAGCCACGACACATGGGCCACATCATGTGGAATGTCGCCGTACCGTACGCTACGTGTTTTGAAACAAAAAATCTACAACCTTAGCAGAATCCGGTGTTTGTCATTGATAGAAAATCTTCAATTTTACTAACAGTTGGTGCGGATTTCTCTGAGTTCCAGTGGGCAATTAACGACAGTTGGAAGGGTTTTTTCTCTAATCTTCCCTCCTGTGTCATCAACCTTTCTGGTGTCACCAAAATGATGTGGACAAATAAGAAGCAGGATGTCCTTGAGCCGTTCTCGTGCGCCTGACATGCAGTGACCAATGATCGGAGAATAAAGCAATGGGTTCATGGCACTGTTTATTGGAAGAAGAAATCCAGCGCTTGCAACGTAAGCATCAGGGGGTAAGAACACCCCTGCAACACTCAAGTAGACCATAATGCAAACGGGAATCCAAGAGAAAAAGTCAGTCAGCAAAAGCCTAGAAATTCTTCTTTGCATTCGGTGATTTGAATCTTTCTTAGATGATGTGGAAAATTTCGTGCCAGTTATTTTCTTGTAAACAAGTACATAGACGACCACCATGTAGATGAAGAGCATGAAGTTGAGTGTGATGAGAAAAGTGGAATATTCCCAAGCACTTTTAGTAGGAGAAGTATAGAAACGTGGCATGCAAACACTTGTTTGAGAATAAAATCCAAACTCTGCTTTTATTTCATTGTATTTTAACTTATCTGAAATTGTCGCCTTGACTTTGAACCAAGACTGAAGAGTGGAATGAGAGTCAGAAACTTGATTGGCCATGACGACCAAGTCATCTTTAGAAACTGTGTCTGTTTTGAAGAAATGGTTGGGAAACCAAACGTCAGACACAAAATAACCAGATTTCAATTGAAGCCACGGAAGAAATGCAAAAAGTGTAGAAAACAACCAACATAAAACGGCAACGAGAACGATCCATTTGAATTTCATGGTGCGGGTCAGGAATGGTTTGTAAATTGAGACCAGTCGGAAGGTGGACATGGATGCCATGATGAAAGCAGGTGCTTCTGATGATAAAACTGCAACTGTGCCAAGTATCCAGCAACGATTGCTTGATCTCCATACTTTATCAGCAAAATAATAATATCCCCAATAATTCACACCTTGACCAACAACTCCTAACATGTACACTCCCATCAAAAAGTCGGCAATGGCAAGGTTGAAAATAAAGAATCTATTTGCTAGTTTAACGAAACTGTTTCCGTTGGCAACAGAGTTAATGCTTTCACCATTAAAAACAATCTCCATCAACGTTAGAATATTTCTGGCTAGATTTCCAATCAAAGCCACAAAACCCATGATCCAAAACAATGAGCGAAGAACAGGATTGGGGATCATTTCATATCTATCTGAAAACAGAGTTTTGCATTCGTCTAAACCTGAATCGCAGTCCTTTATTCCGTTTTGAACAAACTTTTTATCGATTGATATTGGTTTTCCACTTTCGCAGTAAAATCGTTTTTCTCCACACAGTTGACGACTTTCATCTTCACCTTGAGTGCAGTCTTTAATTCCATCACAGACAAACACTTTGCTGATGGAAATGGCGTCTCCAGCTGCTGTGCAATTGAATCGTTTGTTCAGACAATCAGTGGTTGTTTCGTCAGAATGATCGTCACAATGGAATATGCCGTCACAATAATAACTTTCGTCGATGCTGACCATTGCTTTACTTTTGCATGGAAACCTCATCGGACAGTTATTTTCCGCATCACGACTGCATTTGTCTGACCACAGGGAGACCCAGTTAATATATCCATCACATACAAGGTTTCCAAGCCCGCTACGGCGACTCACCCTTCCACACTGAACCATCAAAACAATCGATAATTCGGTCACAAACCTGTTTCGCTGAAATAATGAGTTTTTCATCCAAACATAAAAAACATCGGAACTCGCCATCTACGAAACATATATCTGAACCATCTGCGCAGTGAGATGTCGCATCGTATAGGTTTTTCTGCGGCAAAACACAGATGTTTTTTCTTGACTTTCCTGAACATCGGAAACCACAGTTTTGCTGTTGTTCGTCGCTTCGATCCTGACATTGCACCTTTGTGTCACAATAATGAGTATTATCGATGACATGTCCGTTCTCACATTGAGAGATCTCCCCCAGACATTTTCCACATAGAGAAGAAATGCAGATCCATTCGCTTGATAAGTTCAGATGATGGAAGGATGGGTTGATCATGTGGCAGTTTGTGATGTTTTTGTTGGAATTTTGCATCAAAAATATTTTGCTTTCATTGGTTGAGCATCGATTAATTACAACCTCGCATAGTTCGCACTGAACTTTAACTGTTTTACATGGTTCGTCACTGTGACTTGTGACGCAATCATCGCTTCCGTCACCAACCCAAATGTTGGGAATGCACTTTCCAGATGAAGTACAATTGTCATTACCTGGAATGCATCCACACATATGACCCTGCGTCGCATTACATATAAACTCGTCATATCCACCTGTCATGTCTACATTTCCATCATTGACTTTCCACCTTTCAACGCACTCATCATTTCTGCAATAAAATTTTGAGTGTAAACAAAACTTTTCATCCGACCAATCACCACATTCGTCCGCACCATCGCACATCCACTCCCGAAATGTGCATCCCAACCTCTTTGCACAACCACCATAAGACTGGTAACAGTCACATTCGAACGATGTGGCACTTGGACACTGACATCCGATCTCATCGGAATTATCATCACAGTCCTTCACTCCGTCGCACAACCATGACGATCGCACATAGCACGTTGGTGAAGGTTTAAAATCTGCAAAATTAACTTTATTAAAAGCATGGACAAACAACACAAAAAAGTCAGTAAAGTAAAGAATGGCGGTTAGAATGAAATGTGGAAAAAACAAAAATTCAAAAAGTGTATTGACTTCCCAGAACTGATGACTCATCGCATTTCGTTGAATCTTTGAAATCCGAGAATTTCACATTTTTTCAAAATACTGACAAAAATCACGAAAGAAGAGTGAACTCAAAAAAGTTGATTGAAATGGAACGCTAAGGAGCAAAAAAGTCCAAGACCATAATAACTTCCACTACTGTCAACATACAAGGTCTTTCGCTAAAGTGATGACTCATCGCCCACCGTTAAATGTTTGAAATCTGAGAAAGTGACTTATTTCAAAAAATTGGCAAAAAACACATAAAAATGAATCAAGTGAAAAGTCCTGCTTGAAATGAAATGCAAAATTGCAAAAAATTCCAAATACATAATGACTTCCCTCAAACTGATAACTCATGGGATGTTACTGATGGCTTCAAAAAGTCTGAGAAATAAACTTTTTTCAAAGTATTGACCAAAAACACAGAAAAGTGAAACAATTAATACTAGAAGCGCGGTGCGGTCATTTTTGTCCGATGTTGAACTTTAGCGTTTCATATTTCGTTGTGGTTGCTAATTGCTTCGTCATACTCTCTGACTTTTCCTAACTTTATGATAAAGTTTTTGCAGCTATTGGAATTTTATTATTAGAGCTTTTGGAATCAGAGTATTTCACACATCTACTTAGAAGCCCTGAGCGGTGAAAAATGACCTGCACGTAATCAGGAGATTATGTTTCTTCAAAAAAAGTGGTTAGAAGCTTTAGTAGAGTTTCTTTCGTAACTATGAACTCAGCCACGCAACAATGGAGTTAACAATTGATTGATTTTCTTCTGAGAACCAGGAACTAGACTGATGTTTAGCAGCCTTATTGGTTTGTTTGCTAGCTGTGTCAAATAGTTGCTGATAGTTGGTTTGGTTGTTGTAATATCTCTTTTAGTAGCCTTATCGCTTTATTGTCATAAATGACAGCTACTTCACCATGTTCTAAAGCTAGCAGGAGATCTCAAGCAGAGAGAAACAATTGTGGGCACTGTATGAAAACAACAATGACAGGGGCCAGACGCAGAGCTGGTAATGAAAGGCAAGCCATTGCATGCTCTGAAATTTTTTTTCACCTAGCCTGCAAAGCTAAGGAAAAAAAGTTGTGTGCATCTTGATCTCAATGCACAAAAACATAAAAATTACACTGGTCAACAAAAAATTTTGACACAGAGTGTGAGATCGATTTTAAGGTAGCCTATATTGAGGTCGCTGAATTCTAATATGCACTTAGTTTTTTCAAATTGGCTCTAGTTTTTGAGATATTGAGCGTGAAAATTTTCAGTGAAAAGTACAAACAGAGGAATGTTGGGTACAGACGACACTTTTTGCATTTTCGACCACTGCTACTTTATTTCAAGTCCAAACAAGCTCAAAATTTGTCACACAATAAAGCAACTCTATATACACAATAACTCAGAAAAAATTTTACAATCAATTTAAAAAGGGTACTTTTCTGTCGAATGTGCTTCAGGCATGGGGCAGACTCAACATGAGCATGGGGTACATCTCACCGGTCAAAAAAGGCTGGGTTGCATGCATTGCACAATGTTTATGTGATATCCCATGTGAAATAGGCACTTGCTCACTGCCTTTCCACTTTTTTCACATTCTAATTACCCACTATCACTGCATGGCAAAGCAAATTTGATGATTATCAAATATTCAATGAAACCAATGCAGTATGCATAAATTTATGGTTTACCATACAAATATAATGCGCCTCTAAGTAAATTATAAACCAAAAAATGCTAGTAGATAAGAATTATTCTATACTGCATTCCAATATAACCCCTCAAGCTTCACCTTGTTTAGACTAACCTAGTGACAATGTGTCGATTGTGCCCTATTTTTTGTCAGATGTGCCCATGCATATCTAAAAAATAAAATGAAGAAGTACCAACTCAATTTAAAAAGAATCTAAAATCTGGCATTATCAAATAATGTTGCACTGCCCTGACTACATTGTCACAAAAACTCAGAACAGAAGATGTTGATTAACGTGGGCAAAACTCAACTCTAAATGCGATTTTATAAACTACTTTTGGGTAGCAAAAACACAACTTTCTCTGTAACTCGTAACAACGGCTGCCTATCAAGGAAAAATTCACTTTAGTACTACGGCTGGCATGAGACTAAATCACCATGGAAATTTTAAAGTTCAACGTTTTCAACTTTTTGAATAAATCAAAAAAGACGACTGTGCCCCACCTTCCCCTACCTATACTGCACAATGCAAATACCTATGCTGGTGTCCCTACTGGCCATTCAGTAACTTTGAAATAGAGCTTCTCGACTGTAGAGATTGTGTTGCAGAAGATGTGCTACAATGAGTATAGGTGGTTGATATGTGTCGATTGAAAATGGTAAACCTTTTATTGGGACAGCAAGGTGATTATGTGAAGTATCCATGCTTTCTTTGTCTGTGGGATAGCAGAGCTGATAATCAACACTGGCAAAGAAAGGATTGGCCCGTACGTGAAGAACTCGTGGTGGGGGAGAACAACATGATTAATGAACCGTTGGTTGATCGTGATAGAATCCTCCTCCCACCTTTGCATATCAAATTGGGCGTGATGAAACAATTCGTAAAGGCGCTAGATAAGAATGGTGATTGCTTCCGATACATCTGCAACAGATTTCCTGCTACAAGTTATGAGAAAGTTAAAACAGGAATTTTTGATGGACCACAAATCCGAAAATTGATGAAAGATCCCGCATTTGTTTCTCACATGACAGTAGTTGAATCCGCAGCCTGTTGTTCATATGTGTCTGTGGTAAAAGAGTTCTTGGGAAAAAAGAGGGCAGACTGTTACCAAGACCTAGTAAAGCAGATGCTAACAAACTTTCAAACTCTTGGGGCAATAATGAGCATAAAACTTCATTAACTCTTCAGCCACCTGGGTCCATTTCCAGATAACCTTGGTGAAGTGAGCGAAGAACAAGGTGAAAGATTTCACCAGGCGATCAAGACTATGGAAACAAGGTACCAGGGTCGATGGGACCGTCATATGATGTCTGACTACTGTTGGAGCCTTATGCAGGACTCTAACCAGCAAAATTACAAGCGGAAATCATAAAAACGTGCCTTTCGACAAGTGGATTGACCTAACCTGGACTATCGAGAACAGCTTATGTTTTGTTTATATTGGTATGAAATTCCAGTGCCATTTTGCAATGTACAGTAGCCTGTTCAGTGATACGCAATTTATCAAAAGAGCGAATGCGAAAAAAATGATTTCGGTATATCTCAAAAACTAGAGCCAATTTGAAAAAACTAAGTGCATATTCGGGTTCATCGACCTCAGTATACCCTAAAATCGATGTCACAATCCGTGCCCTTTGAAACAAAAATTTTTTTTGTTGACCTGTGTTATTATAAATACCAAAAACATTATTTCAGAAATGATAGAGTACTAAACTAATCTGGTTAGCGTGCGTGGATGCACTGGACCAGATGGTTAAATACCATATTAATAAAAATGCACCTAGCCGGTTGCCAGATGCTGTGTTTTTCAGCATAATCAACTGTAGTGCATAAATGGTTACAACATTTACTGTCCAACAATGAAATTGAAACTGTCAAGGAGGCAGTTTCTATCTGAACATATGAAAGAACTTTGCAAGGCAAAAGTTGTAGTGGGCTGTGTAACGTCCTACCCACGTTAGTGGCCCAAGACATCAAGCACTGCATTGACTGCAAGCAATCACACCTAAGCTGGGAAAAGAAAAAATCACCAGTTTGCGTCGTGCAAAAATAAATCTAGCTTCTGCCAAAACTGCAAAAAGGTCTGTTGTGGAAAACACGCTTTTGGTGAAGCAACTATTGCGACATGCAAAAATTGTGCTGACTGAGTTTTATAAAGTGGTTTGATAATAATTTCGTTTTCTGTGTAGGCTACGTTTTCACCTGGCTACTCTTCCTCCTTACAAAAACGTGCAAGTATGATTGACTGGCTTGTTTCAATGCAACATATGAAGTAATTTGAAAGAAAGCGTTCAAAAACTGGTTTACAAACGGAAGGTGAAAAGTGACCTCACTCGTCCTTGCAGGTAGAGAAATATTTCAGGGCTTCTAGTGCTAAAAATTGTTATTTGAAATGAAATTCGAAAGGGCCAACAATTTTAAGAATGTACTGACTTCCGACAAACTGACATTCATCGCACGTTGGTGAATGTTTAAAATCTGAGAAAATGACTTTTCTCGAAACATTGAAAAAAACACACAAAAAATGAGTCAGGAAAAAGTGTTGGTGAAAATGAATTCGAAAGAGGGAAAAAGTCCATGAATATATTGACTTTCACCAAGCTCATGACTAAATCGTACATTGGTAAATGTATGAAATCTGAGAAATCAACGTTTTTCAAAATATTGGCAAAAACACATAAAAATGAATCAGGTTGTTGCAGCAACTGTATTAATGATGTGATGTAAGATTTATGCAAGCGACACAAATTCAAAGTTAAACATGGAAAGTAAAACTTACCTGCTACTTCAACTCTTCCTTCTTTTAACGACAAAAACGACAGAAGTAACGCGAGAATCAGTGATGTCAGCTGCTTCGCAAACATCGTGTTAGGCTTGGCAACAGACGTGCGTTTCATTCACTGCAACACTTTTTCATCCAATAAAACCTGTTTTTAAAATTAGTTAAAAAAATTGGCGGCATATGCCGTACTTGTCATTCAAAATTTAATTTAAAAAATATACAACTCCTTCATTTTTCACGCTACTGCTGGGCAGTAGCCCTCGGAACAATCGAAACACTTCACTGCTCTAAGCAACCTCTGACGTTTTTGTTGTTTCCACACCAAGGCCAGAATAAGCCAAGTCGTCTATTTGATCATGTCATGTGGCCTTTGATCGGCGTCTGCGCCGCTTTCTTGTGGGTGTAGCCAACAAGGCTTGCTTCGTACCTGGGATCTCTCTAATCCAGGTGTCTCAGGCATACGGCCCACGGGCCGCATCAGGCCCTCCAATAGATTTAATCCACCACTGGGATGATTTTGAGAGGGGAATTAGAACAATGAGCCGCAACATGAGCCGCAGAATGAAAGCCCTGCCGTTCGCAACCGCCAGATCTCGTTCCAGGCAAACCGTTTGTCGGACTGCATGACCGACTCATTATTTGGTTTCTTTCAACATTACGTACTTTGGAACTTTCGCTGGCCCAAAACCAGTCTGAAAAAATCGATTATTTGTTGCCATTATGGGGCTCTTCAATCAGAAGCAATCTGTGTTTACTCGTAGTCGAGAATCAGTGACGTGGCAGTCAAAATGATCCACCTGACAACTCATGAAATAGAGTGGCTTCAAAACCTTTTATTTAGGCTTAATTTGTGAAAGCATACATGCTGAAGACGGCGGAAATTGTCAACACTGAGAAGCGCTTGTCGTTTGCAAATATCAGCCCGACACGAAGCATAGTTGCAGACAGGTTCATCAATTTTCGACGGATTTGGACAACCAGTTGGAACATTGTAGTTATATCAAACAAAAGTATTTTTGAAATACTGACGGCAGACGTGTAAAACCTTTGAATACATATAAATACCTTTAAGTAAGTGAAAACGTGCATGTTGTTTTTCAATTTTTATGCCGTGAATTAGACGGTGTGAATGATTTTTCTTTCATGTGGACCCTGAGCTGAAGGAGAAGAGGATCAACATTCAGGGCTTTACAAATTTCAAGCTGTACAATTTGTTGCAAAATGTTACACCGTGCACTCTTCGCAGAAACACCAACTCTGCCGCTTGCACTGGGGATAGAATTTTTGCGGTCATTACACAGGATTCATGACCATATGTGAGGATCGGAACAAAGTCGGATTACAAAACTGACGGCTTGTGCTGTTTGAAAGCTCCCGTTTTGTCACCACAGAGCAAGGATTCCCAACCTTTCTACGATCTCTTACCACTTGGACACGTACTGTCAACGCGTACCACGTTTTCCAGAACAACTACAGTAAAGACAATTATTTCGGATAACGAGAACTATCGCGGAACACAATCTTAAACATGCGTAGTGGACGAAAGGTCTGCAGAAAGTGGTGAAATGGTTTCTGGACGCAGATGATAACCTTGATTCTCACCAAAACATAATTACTACCTTTTGGCCCATTTACAATGTTCCTTGAAATTTGCATGCAAATTTATTCCGTGGTATTTACAAATTAACAAGCAAAAAGTATTCGTAAACATTTAACTTCCTTTGAGTAGGTAACAAAGATTTTGTAAAATAACAAGCTCAGGGGGGAACCCCAACCCCCCTTGCGTACGCCCTTGCTTCCGTCACTAGTGAATACGACCAAAAGGTACTTGAAATTGCTACCAATGGAAATGATTAATGAACACAATCGGCCGCTGGACGCTTATGAGCATTCAAATCCCCAGTATCTGCAGATATTTGGGGTTCAATGCTGAAGTAGAAGAGTTTCGACCCATCTCACACATCCACAGAGTTATGGCCACGACGCTTAGTCGAAGAGATGCCAACCACACTAGGAAATATCGTTTGACTTCCTCGACCAGTTCGTGTTCTTTCCCTGTGAGTGAAGTGACGTTCCAGTCTTCAATCACCAACTGATGACAAGATTGCCGTTTACGCGTGGCTTTCAAGTCATCCAGAGCGAAAGAACGGTGGTCTGATCTCATTTGCCTCCTGAGATGCGTAGCAGGCTGAAAGTGGGGACCTCCAATTTTGGGTGACTGGTGGGTGTGAATACAGCGAATTTTTCGATTGGGACATTATGCCCAAACGTGGCCCATGTGGCATTAGCGACACCCGATGGGCAAATTCTGTTGATCGATCTTGTGCGTTTCACTTGGTCTGGTGGCCAAGTTATACTGTTAATGAACAGACCAGTCGCGGCATTTGCACGGCAACTTTTGCGATATCAGGGGTACCATGGGAAGGCACATTTGTGTAGGAGAGGAAATGTATTGTATCTGCTGCAAGCGTAGTCATGCGGAAGTAATTAAACCTGAGAAGGAGAGGCCATGTATTGTGCTATCACTTTGCTTCTAATTGACGTTCGTCGGAGATATGCCAATAATTACAAACACACCTCTAAGCTTCCAGCAGTCAGGATAAAACAACTGAAGGAAGGTTGAGGTTGGAAGAAGTAAACATCCCATTTCAAACAACATATTTCCCTGTGGTAAGCGCCATAGTGCAGATATTTTCCCTTATTTTTCATTTTGAAGCAAAGAGCTAGAGCTAAAAATATTAAGTCGCCAAGTTACCCACCAAGCATTTTCAGCGAAGACATCTTTCTTCGGAAACATTTTGTCTAATCCTTTTTAGGCTGTGCATTTAATGTGTTTCAAAAAAAGACGCAAAATTCCTCGAAAAATTTGATTGTGGGTTTTTTGCGCCAAACACATTCACACTTGTAGTTATTTCACCGCTCTTATAAAAAGTATGAAAAACATTCTCTTACCGGGAGTTTCTTGTTCTGCACTTAATCTTGCGTAAACCAAAGCTTAAAACGTAGCAGTTTTGATAGAAATCAAGCTTCAAATATAACACCTAAACAGAAAAGTGTTGTTTTCAAGTTAAACGACATGATGTTATTCTCAGAACGAATGTCCACATCTTTGGTATCAGTAGAGTACAAAAAACACATGAAACACTTCTTTTCTGCACAACACTACTCCATTGCTGCTACTTTCTTCCACATTTCACTTTTTGGATTTAGTGTTGAAAACAAAAACGAAATAGTAATTGAAAGCGACAAAACTTTAATTCAGAAAATGTGTGGCAAGACAGCAAATAAACTATATAACAGCAAGACTGTAAAGATTGTCAAAAATAAACAACAACTAAAAGTTTTCACAACGATAAAACCAACTTTTTTGGCAAAAACGTTGATAAAATGTTGATAAGTTTTTGACAGTGTCTTCTCGTCAATTTTTGAAGAATTTTGGTAAAGAAGTTTGAAGAGTTTCTTGAAAAGCATTTTGAAGAACAGACAATATCAGAAGCGTGAACAAAGTCACTTTTATGATTTGGCAGAATATCAGTAACATTTTTTTAAAGTCAAACGATTCCTCTTTCTAGTTTCTTTCTCGATGTTTTGATGCAAACGTCTATTTTTGAGATGACGGTTTTTGGTTTAGGACATTCCATTTTTGCAAAAGCTTTCAAAAAATGCAAGCCGAGTCAAAAACGTCAAGAAAAATATTTTCCTAAATCTGGAATTGGAACCAATGGGAGAAGTTACGAAATGACAATTTCTGGCGCGTTTTGGTCATCAATAACTTGTTTAAGACACAAAAAAGTGTCCACCAGAACTCTCATTTATTAACTACTTAACAATCAAGCTATGCCAGCAACTCCCTTATATCCAGAACCTAACATGTACAAGATTCAAGAAAAAAGTAAAAATTCCAAGCAGCAGAATTTTTCTTTTCATCACAAACACAGAAGCTTCATTGCAAACATGGCTGCGTATAGCGACCTCTGTACTGATTTCGCATTAGCGTTCTGCTTGCCATCAAACTGTGCAACCACCTCCCTTAAATCCAAAAACTAACATGAAAAAGTTTCAAGAAAAATTAAAAACCCAAGCGGCAGCATTTCTCTCTTCATCACAAATAGAGAAGTTACAAATCAAAGATGACTACGTAAAGTGACCTTTGCACCACTTTCACATGAGCAACCTCCTCGCAATCAAACTATGTTGCCATAGGCGTAGCCATAGAACAAGGGGGGCATGCACCCCCAAATTTTTAGCATATCTAGTCTTTTTGTGCTTTGTGAAGCGACGTCCCAAAAAAATACTGTTTCTCGCGTGAGGTTAAATATGTCTCCCCAAAAACCTATCTGCTCTCAAAAAATTTGGAGTTGGCTACGCTACTGTATGCCAACAACTCCCTTATGTCCAGAACATAACCTGTTCCCCACAACAATATACCAAAAGCAAGCAACGCGCTTTGCAAACTTTCACGAAGCTGTTTTCTCTATTTCAATGTATCATTAAATTTTTTCTTTATTCAACTAAAGCAGTGCTAAAAGATTGAGTGATGTCAAGTAACGCAACTTCCTGTTCTGCGAACTGCTCCATTAGCAGTCTGCTGCATCATCACATATACAGCGAAGAAAACATCTAATGTAAACGGACCATCAGTCGTGGAAACCCGGTGCCTTGGTTTTCAAGAACCAACCACATTAGGAAATATCGTTTGACTTCCTCGACCAGTTCGTGTTCTTTCTCTGTGAGTGAAGTGATGTTCCAGTCTTCAATCACCAACTGATGACAAGATTGCCGTTTACGCGTGGCTTTCAAGTCATCCAGAGCGAAAGAACGGTGGTCTGATCTCATTTGCCTCCTGACGTGCGTAGCAGGCTGAAAGCGGGGACCTCCAATTTTGGGTGACTGGTGGGTGTGAATACAGCGAATTTTTCGATTGGGACATTATGCCCAAACGTGGCCCATGTGGCATTAGCGACACCCGATGGGCAAATTCTGTTGATCGATCTT
>Ga0210059_1000887_pt1 | contig 42330 bp, 28 predicted proteins | sample Ectturendosymbi2_FD_188042 | JGI IMG/M metagenome (GOLD analysis project Ga0210059, IMG submission 188042) | Ecteinascidia turbinata endosymbiont from Florida, USA - Sample 2 (SPAdes) (version 2) | ecosystem: Host-associated > Tunicates > Ascidians > Unclassified | place: Key West, Florida... | reverse complement strand
CAGAAAGTCGTCACTAGGGGGGCTTTACGTTTGTGCGGGGGAGATTGACAATCAAATTTGACAAAAATTCCACCAACTTATGGTTTTTCATATTTCAATTTTGGGGGCTTGGAGCGTTGTTTGGGGGGTCTTAGCCCACCAGAGCCCCCCGTGGCGACGGGACTGTTGGAAACATGAATATGACTTCACATTGTGACGTCACAAACAGCGCACACCAAATACAAATGACCACCATATGCCACTGAATAACCCCACCCATGATAATTTTCTGCGTACGTCACTGACCAACGGTCATATTGAGATTCATGGATACTCGCTGGAAGACCCTGGCGTTATCAACACGGAATCTGATTAGGTGAATAAAAGTAAATTTCATTAATAGTTAAGACATCAATTTTTGAGGAATATTTCTCGAACTGATCTTACACCAGCAATTGACTCCATGCATGCCACATTTTGCTGGAGGCCCCCTTGGATCTTGAGGCCCTAGGCTTGAGCCTACATAGCCTATTGGTAAATCCGGCCCTGTAGAACACATCAATTTTGATGCATTTTATAAGAAAAGTGGATTACAGCGCGATTCGATATCTTGCTTAAGTTGCTTAACGTTACAAAGACTATTTATATTTTTCTTGCACATTGCCGTTTTTTCAAAAAGCTACGGATCTCTTTAATGCCACTGGGCAGTGTTTTTTAAGCCGTTTTTGGGTGTCAAAATGACACCCTAATATTTTGCAATAACACCCTAAATTCTGAATGCCTAGATATGGTTTTGCCTTGTATTGAAGTAAAACGATTTGAGATAAGCATGTTTTCCTGCACGTGGTTATTGCAACAGACGGCTGCAAAGTTATGGGCCGACACAATGTTCTGGCGCAAAAGTTGGAAGCGAAAATTGCGAGTTTGGTATCTCTGCATTGTCATGCACACCGCTTCGCTTCGGCCACTTACTATACTGCCGCAAATTTGTACAGTATGGTGTACGCAACTGCGAAAGAGTTTTTAATGCAATTATGAAGGTGTTTTACTGTTTCACCGTTGCGATCGGCTTGCCTGGCGATGCACCAGACTACAATGACGACAAAAGATCGGCAGTTGCAGCGTGCATGCAAAGCATGGTGGTTGTCGAGTGTGGCAACAGTGAAAGCTTGGAGTGAGATTTTGGCTGTTTGGGCCGTACAAATGATGCAATGTGCGCTGTTTTACTGCAACTTAAAAAAAACAATCTCAACATGGTGGCAACATTGGAACCTCACCTGACAGAACTGAGCAAAGTTTTTCAAGCAGTATGCTTTGACTTAGCACATGTGAAGACTTCCGTAGAACTGTGCATCAACAAACCCTCTGATGCCACTGCTAAATCCGAGCTAATTGCGAAAAGTTTGATTGTGAATTAGGGGAAATTGGAACGCTGGATGGTTTGGCTGACTCGTGTGCGTCAAGTGGCATCGCGTTTTGGAAGTGTGCGGAAAGATTAGCAAATTGATTATCCCATACACAAAAAGGGAGACAGGAGTGAATGAACCAACTACCGCGGCATCTTTTTGCTAAGCCTCCCACGAAGAGTGTGTCAAGCTGCCGCGAAAATAATCGAACCAAAGCTGGATGATACCCAGTGCGGATTTTGCCGCCGCCGTAGCACTACAGAACAAAGTTCCACTCTCCAGCATATTTTCGAGACATCCTGGGAGCATGCCAAAGACTTATACACACATGTTTTGTCGACCTCGGGAAAGTATATGGCCGGGTTCCTCGTGAAAAGCTTTGGAGGGTGTTGTGGGAGTACGGTGTTGATGGCCGCCTCTTGCTGGCCGTCAAGTAACTGTATTCTTGCTCAGAAGATTGTGTTCGTGTCGACGGGGTTAAATCACAACCGTGCAGCGTTGGTGTTGGACTCCGACAATGGTGTGTGCTGTCACCACTCCTCTTCATAGTCTATATCAAGGTTCTCCACACCACGGCCCGCGGGCCAAATCCGACCTGCGAAGTCATTTCACCCGGCCGAAAAACGCATTTTGCCAATAATGAAAAAATATATTTACGAAAAATATGTTGATTTGGTAGAATGTAACATATCCCGAAAAAATCACATGACCCAAAATGTCTGGCCCTCGAACTGTTGTGCAACAGCTTATGTGGTCTCTCACAAAAAAATTGAAGAGCCCTGGTCCATATGAATTGGATACAGTCAGAGACGACAGTCACAGACGCCTCCACAAGGGTGTTACTGTTGAGAACTGCAGGAACCGTTTGCTTTTTTCTGGACGAATCGGTACGATGCGTGGATCTTCGCACAAGGGTCTTCAGCTTGCATTTGATCGGTTTTGTGCTGCGTGCGACCAAGAAGCAACGAAAATCAGCTCTAAAACGATTGAGGTATTATGTCTCATAAGACGACCAAACAGGCCCGTGGCCAGCGGGGGGGCAGTGGTGCCCTGCCCCCCCGTTTTACGTTTGGCCCCCTGGTTGCTGCATACATCTAACACAGTATTTCAAATATGTGGCCCCCCATCTGGTTTTTGGCCCCCCTGCTGCTACATCCTGGCGACGGGCCTGCGCCCAAGGCAGTGTTTTCTGCAAGTGAGTGGAACTACACTGCAGCATGTGGAGGCGTTCAAGTAGCTTGGGGTGGTATTCACGACGAGTGAGGAAAGTAGGAACAGTGGGATTGATACACGGATTGGTAAAGTAAACGCAGTTCTGCGTGAGCTTTATTGCTCCGTAGTGACGAAACGGGAGCTTTGAAAGAACGCAAAGCTTTCAGTTGTTAAATCGGTCTTTCCTCCGATCTTCACCTGTGGTCATGAATCACAGGTGACGACTGAAAAAATACTGTCAAAAGAACAAACGGCAGAGATGGGATATTTGCGAAGAGTTTGCGGTGTGTCACTTCGCGACAAAGAGCACAGGTCTAAAATCAGTAAAGCGACACCCTTTTAAAAACCTTAAACAAAAACACTGCCACTGGCCATCATGCATGCAGCCACACCCCTGCCAAAATCTCCATTCATATCCTCTTACCAGTAGCAAAAAAGTTTGGCCTAAAATTAGAGTAGCCTACTTCACAAAATGATGTTAATCTATTTTTACTGCTGGTGGGTGAAGGATGTATCCTTTCAAACTCCCCTTGTTTCCCCCTGTATGGGCTACATACCCACATACCCATCTAGCCCACACGTTTCTGCATACCCGCTAATAGTCTGATGATCAGTGATGCATTTACGCATAGGCCAAATAGGCCATGGCCTAGGGCCCCGCGTTTTTGGGGACCCGCGCAACTCCTTCCTATGACGACTCATTGGCAATGAGTCATTGCTAACTTAAAATTTGGGAAACTGCGCATAAGATCACAATTTACTTTGAAACGAGCGAAAATGCAAACGTCAAGACTAGTTGTCAGTGCACTAACACAATAATATTGTTTACTACGCAATATAAGAATGGCAATACTGCTTTTCATCGGAGCTCTGCAGTGTCTGGCGGTTTTGCGTTAGAATTTGATGTTACATGTTACGACCGTCCTGAATTGCGAAAAACTTATTGATACCTTCGCTTGCGTGAAGGCACGAAAAAACCTTTGTGATAAGACTGTGAGCTGTTGGATATCGTAGTGGCAATCATTTGGTATCAGATGATGGAGATGATTATATATTTGCGCTCTTCTTCAAGGACACAATTGCGTGTGCTAGTGAAGGCTACGTGTGGTGACGGTTTCAAATGTGCTTTACAGAAAGACTTAGAGCAGTGGTAGTGTAGCCAGAAAATTTGATTGGGGTGATCAAAAACACGCATACCTCGGTTTGCTCATGAATTTAAAGAAATATTTACAAAGTTACGTCACTTTTCTACAATGGCCCACGTGTTCCCCTCGGCTACGCCCCTGTCTTACAGTATACCTTGTTGTTATGTATAGTGTTTTATAGCAAAGGTAGAGTTTTAAAGCTTTATGAAATTTAGTTATTTAATTTGTCAGGGGTAGGTTTCAGTTGTCAAAGTTGTTGTAGCAGTAAATCATTTAATCATTTCTGAAATACTAGAACCCTAGTCACTGCAGCGCAGTGGTCTTCGGTAGTAAACGATTTTTCAATTACGCTGTTTCTGAAATATAAGAGCATTAATTAATAGGCAAATTTTGTAGCATGTTTGATGAGGATCTTACGTTTGGTTGTATCCAACTAGATTTCCAGGATACATGCTTGCTTGTTGAAGTTCTAGAATAGGATGTTAGTTAAATCAGCTAGAACAGTTTCTTGACTTTTACTTGGAAATACGTGTCTACGTTAGGTTTACTTTTACTTCATACGGATAGCTGAGGGTAGATGATTAAAAGGATTCCGATTTTGCACATTTGACCTAAGGTAACCTTGCGCGATGTGCAGGGAACGGGATGTCACCGACACGCATTCAGATGTGGAGAGAACGACATTCAGATGTGCAGGGAACGACACGACACACATTCAGATGTGCAGGGAACGACACGACACGCATTCAGATGTGCAGGGAACGACACGACACGCATTCAGCTGTGCAGGGAACGACACGACACGCATTCAGATGTGCAGAGAACGACACGACACGCATTCAGATGTGCAGGGAACGACATGTGAACGACACGCATTCAGAATTGTTCTTGTTTGGTCCACAAATATGTGGTGACTATAACAAAGGAGTTTTCGTATAGCTAATCAGATCGACAACTAGACGATATTTTCGAGGGAGGCAACACGGTCCCACATGAAAATGTATATATCCGAAAAATAAACCTACAAAAACGCTGGAAACCACGGAAATTTAACGTAGAGAACTTCTTTCCGAACTACACGAAAAAGCTGTAAATTCCAAGAAAAGATATTATTGCCATTTGTTGTTGAGAAGAATGTAGGAAAGCTTCAAGTTCTGTTGAATATCTAAGGCAATCGTGGAACCAAAGTCGGCACCACAAAAATAAAATTTTGCCGGGTACTACACGTTAGAGGGGCGTACTTTCACACTTTTAAGACAAGCGACCAAACAGGTCACCTGCGTGGGGCATTCACACTTGCGTGGGGCACTGAAAACATTGCTGCTTTGTGGGTTTGGTTAAACTCAATAAATCAGGTGACTTACGAACCAACGCATTCAGCATAGGCACAAAGTGTAAGAGTCACAGGAAAAATATATTTTGGATTTGTTGATCACTATTGTTGCGACATTACAAGACGTGAGGATAAATGTATACTTTATCTTTAATTCGTAGTGAAGTGCCTGCGTTTTGAGCTACACTGTAGGTCAATATATATCTAGGTAACTTCTCCAACGTTTTGATTGAAATCCTGTTTACTAATGGTTGAAGGCAGGCTGTCGCAAAACTGCCCATCCTAAAACCATAAGTCTCCACGATAGTGCTGCTTTGTAATCGGCAAAAGCTTCGCAGAGATTAGCCTGAAAATGTACCTTTCTAACATTATATACATTAGCATCATTAAATTTTACGCTGTTTGTTTCTGAATACTGATAGGTAGTGTCGATTTTGCTGATAGGCAGTGACGCTTGTCCAAGTAAACGCATGGGCAACCATACACTGCCTATCGCTATCAGTATCATAGAACTGTGTCGAAAACATTGCTACAGGAAGCCCGTTACACATTTGGAGGTCATCAAGACTGGAGCAATCGGGCTGCCCTTCAATTTTTCAGTTATAAATTTTCTGCTTAAATTGCCAAAAACATTGACATGTGGCAGGCACATGTCGCAACTTTGACAAATGATCCCAAATAAAATTTTTAGGCTCCCTAAAATCATGGATCAGCTTTTAACTTTTCAACCAAGGCTACAGGCCAGCATATTCCAGTACTGACTGACTGCATCACAACCACCAATCCCCATGGGCACAATCCATCCGCTTCTCTTGGCCAAAAAGATACCATTCACTTACTCTAAGCCACAAGTTGTACGTCTTATGTCAGGAATCCCTCAAACACATTTCCCCAAATGTAGGTCATCACAACAACGAAAGACTCAGACGAGTCTACACGTCTGCTTCACTTGTCACAGCCGACTAACAACAACCGCCAAGCTCAGACGTACGCGCAATACGATCGCGAGCTACTGCAGCCAGACATCGACGTAGAGAATCTGCAAATCAAATTTTCTCAAGTGGAAACACAGGCCCTCAACGGAGGGTGGTACGCATGGGCCACGACGAAAAAACTGATGCGATTTTTTCGATTTGGTTTACGAAGTGCTTCCAAAACAAAAGTGAAAGTGTTTCGGAAACGCAAATATATATTTTTTTAAATGAAAATATTTTTATTTAGAAAACATTTCCGAAACGAAAATAAAATTGTTTGTGTTTTTGAAACGAAAAGATTTCAATTTGCAAACAAAAATGAAAGTGTTTTCGAAACGAAAATAATTTATTTTTAAACGAAAATGTTTTTATTTGGAAAACATTTGCGAAACGAAAGTGTTTTCAGAATGAAAGTAAAGCTGTTTTTGTTTTTGAAACGTTTTTTTTGTTTTTTTCAAAAAAATGCAAGAAATCAAAACTTTTTAGGGTGACACGTATGGACCACCATATCGCAGCCAGCAATCACGCAACACAGTTGCCCTTCCATTAACTTCTAACTAAACTTGTTGTGCACACGTGAAGAACGAATAAGGCGAAAAGGCAATCAGTAAAATTGCCTTGGTTTTTCCGGCAGATCACGACAAAATCTTCAAGTTCCACGTTCAGCTAACGTCTCACGGTCACCACGTGGCTGGTAAAAAGGCTCAGGTGAAGCCACCAGATTTGACGACAAATTTTAACGATCATTTGTGACATAAAAACATGAAGGCAAACAAGCGTGGAAGAGGCTAGAAAAATTATACGACTTTATTGCTTTTCTAAAATTGAGAAGCGAAAAATTGTTAGGTAAAAGTTTATTTCAAATAGAAAATATCAACTGAAAAGAAAAAAATACTACACTTTACTTTTTAGGATGAAAGCACATATTCCTGTTAAATTACAAGGTTTGTAATTTGTTTATGTTGAAACAAATATAAATGCCGGTAACTTAAAAACATACACACAGTCCCGTCTCTGCGATCCACTAAATATAGCTACAGCTGGTTTAACAAATTTTAAGGAGTTTTTTTCCAAGAGCTTATCGGACTAAAATTACTGTGTGTACTATGTCTTGGTCTGCACTATGTCTTCGCGTAAATTTACTGTATATGAGACTGAATTTGTTGTTGCAGTTTACTGTTGTTTGGTAATCGATTACTCTTTTTTCTTTTGTTTTGAATATTTGATTATAATAACAGCCACACACTAATGGTTATATAGTCGTAATGGCCATCAAAGTACTTTACACAATTTTAGGGACACCTTGTCTTCGGGATTTTCGGTGTCCCAGGCCCACATTCATTTTTTGGGATGTTCTTGCACATTTGTAATGCTTATTACTGGCGGCTAAACTTGCATGCAATACAATATTGTAAAATCGTTTGTACATTAGAGCCGTTTCCTTCCCCATTACTTATTGTTCAGCAAGCCAAAACCACTGTAGCTCAGGATCAGAGCAGACTTTTTACAAATGCATGTTGAGATGTGCTTCAAGCAAACTCGTAATGTGTGATATACGTTGCACGATATCACTTTCTCACGCGTCCTTAAAGGGTTAGAGTACAAATTGCTAACGTAAGACGAAGAAAGCAATAATTTTTCGTTGTGTTCGCACAGCAAACAACATGATTTTTTTTGTTTCATCAGTAATACGTGCGCTTTTTTTAAAATGTTTTTATCATTTTCTGATTACAACTGCAAAAAGCTGTTAGCCTTAGTTGTTGAAGTTTGAAATGCTGAAACGGACAAACCGAAAACCGAATGATTTGCTCTTTTACGTCGTAAATAAAAGTAACGAGAATAAGTTGGACCTTTTACGCGCTGCACTTGTAATCTGAATGGCATGAAATCCAAGTATTGCATTAGTTAGTTGGTGTGTGCAGGGGCGATATGAACGCTTTCAGAGCACGGCCTAGAGCAGGGTCTCCAAAATGTTTTGTCCTAGGGCCACATAAGGTATTGCACAATAGTTCGAGTGCCGAACATAAACTCCCGGTCCAAAATAAAAAATGCTAAAACACGGATGTCGTTTGACAATAAAAGTACTTTTATTAATGTGTATGGTTAAATTCCTTTTTTGATTTTAACATAGTGGGAAAATCTGGCTTCAGATGTGACGGACCGAAATAACATAATATTGATAAAGACCACAGAATGTGGCAACATATCAGCTGAAGTTAGGCCAGCCTGCAGCGTAGTATACGTAGCCAACTGACATTCACTTGGCCGTTTTGCATAATGCCATTGCTTCGGGATATGTTACATTCTACCAAATCAACAAACTTTTCCTAATTATGTTATTTGTTCATCATTGATAAAGTTCCTTCGCGGCCGGATTTGGCTCGAGGGCCGTAATTTGGAGACCCCTGACTTAGAGCCATGGTTCTTAAGCTTTTTGCTATTGCGGACCCTTTTTACTGTCCCCCAAAACAATTGCCGCCCCATCGTCTTGTCGGTGTGTTTAGGTTTAATCAAAACTATTATTTGGTCACTGTTTAGTCCAAATGCAGCAATGTTCACTGTTTTAGATGGTCATAGAAAACAACAATGAACCATAAATTGCAAACATTCATCTTTCTTACGCAGAAACTCTTCATATAACTTATAAGTATAGTTCATAAGCGAAAGGTCAATTATTTCAAAACAATTTCACTTATTGGTACCTGCTGTTGCAACTCACAAGCAAGTCTGGCAATGTGTGATGCTTTTAGTACTATATTTCAACACTTTGATTTGGCGTGCACTAAAGTGGAAAATCCAGCTCACAAAGGTAAGTGGAAGCAAATTGGAATGTTGCCATATTGGATGTTGCCATATTGGATAAATTTTTAAAAAGCTGCACTAAATTGCAACGAAATTCCTTTTTAACACAATTGCAATATATACTAGTTTAGTCTGAATGACGAACTATTAGTCTGCGTAAATTTAACTGGTTCTATGGTTGAAACAAAATACTTAAACAGATTTAAAACAGCTTGTTCTGACAGCTGCTAGATAATATCCATAAACAGTCTGGAATGTAGGTTTGGACTGTAGCAATCTCCTTATACAATCGCGTAACTGATGGGGGAACGGGGTGGGAATAGTGGGGTAGTGGTTTAAGCCAGGGGGGAACTTAGGTGAAAGGGGCCCACTGGCCACTGTACGGAACCCACTAGCCAACACTCAGTAGAAAAACGTGAGAAATGATGGTGAATCCGGATGTGAATAGCTATACAAAACCCCAAATCACCGGAAAATACTCCGAAAAACACAAAAAAAACATCTACTGAAAATCGAAAGTATGCTAAAACCGAAATACAAGGTAGGAGGGGCCTGTTTTTTACATTTAGCTTGCCAGGGGGCGACTCGCCCCTCTGCTTCCCCGTCAGTTACGCCATTGGGTGCGAACCGCCACCCCTGGCAAGCTAAATGTAAAACCCGGGCCCCATTTAGCTTACATTTTCGTACTTAGTATTTTTTGGGTTTTAACTAGGTTGTTGTTTTTTGCGGTTTTTGGAAGTTTTTCATATTGATTTCCGCTGACTTCGGGTTTCAAACGTCCACATCCGGATTCACTATCATTTTTCACCTATTTTCTGAGTGTTGACTAATGGGGCCCTTCAGCTCAGTTGCCCACCCTGGCTCATACCTCTAGTCATGCCACTGCCTTTAAATTGTTATTTACAAAAGGCTTCTGATTAGCAGCAGCAGAAAAGCTTTACGGTGGCGCGACAGCAGAAACAGCCAACGTTGTCCGTGCGCTAGCGATACACAACTCGACTTTTTGAAAGCGTGGTGTCCACGCCGATAGACAAAAACGAATCATGCAATGCGTATCGAGGTCATGCGCGGACACACGAAATCCCTTGACGCGAATGACAAGTTGATACAAACCAGATCTCACGTACGGAATGCAATAGCGAGTAGGGAACGGCAAGTCGTAATGCGAAAAGTTAAATCCACTATACCAGTACTGCTAGGTTGTGTCAGCTAAACTTGTCAGCTAAAAAATGGGGGTGGACAGTCTCAGGGCAAAAGAAAGGAAATCAGAGCACTTGGGCGCCGGCGCAGCGTCAGTTGAGAAAGACAGCGCTTAAGATTTGGAAATACGAAATTCCAGGATGTGATGGAAAAGTGAAGCAGTGACGTTTTTATGGTGTATTTTAAATATGCATCATATAAGTGGGTTAAAAGCGGATTTTCTTTTACAAACACTTTTTAGTTATATTTACTCAGGATTTCCGTAGCCTGTTTTCCTTTACGAACCTGTGAACCGAAAAGAATGACGTCATTCTCTTCTGTTTAGCCGTTATCAAAGCAGAGCTATTTTCTTTATTACAGCATTTAAAATCTTGTATTTTAATGCTCATATCAGTCACGCAAAAGGTTCAGGGTACGTGATTTTGCTTCAACCTTGACTCTTGAGAATGCGTGAGTGGTTTACAAGTCAGGTTCACACGATAGCTCAACGAAGAGCGGAGCGTTGCTATTTAGATAACCAATTTTTTTTAATCGTGAGAGTTTTGCTTTGATTTTTACCTATAAAACAGTGGCGTAAACTGTGATATAAGTTCTGTATCCATGGCTTGTACTGGGAGCAGGGACGAAACGACGGGGGGCAAGGGGGTCACAATGACTCGGTCGCCGAATCACTAGGGATCGCCGAAATGTCCCAACAATGTCGCAAAGTACTTTCTACAATACAGTACATTTACTCCCAAAAGACCTTGGTTCGAACATTGGGGCGCCTAACTTGTTTCTCACCCCAGGCGCCATCTAACCTCGTTATGGACCCGACAGGGAAGCACGCACGGTTGTTGATGCTACGCATACTAAGCTATCATTAAACATTTTACATTTGTATTCTCTTTTGTTGAAAGAATGTATCAACGTCTCGCATTGGCATAAGGTATCATTCATTGAAAATTAAAACGTAGTTGAGTGTGACAGTTTGTTTGAAAGTCATCCTGCAAGTTTGTTTTATAACAAATGTGCTGTGGCTGAATACATGGAAATCGTGGTGTTGTCTTAAAAAAACCCTCCTAAGTTTGTTTTACAGTGTAATTTCAGCCTGCAAGGAAAACACTTGTCTCACCAACGGCCCTCACCGCAGTACAAGCTTGAAACGTTCTGGCCAGAAAAAAACAATTGTGCTGTTGGAAAGTGATGGTGATGGGCTCAACACTACTTTCAAAACGCTATTCGGTAATTTGTTGTTCATGTGGTTACTACCTTGACACAAGTATTGTTGATCATTCTTGCATAAAAAGTTCCCAGCAACAAGCGCGACTCGTTGGTTTTACCTTCGATTCTTGGCAACGGTTTTGTTTCGATAGTGCGACGGAGAATGTTTCAATTTGATTAGACATATCATATGTGAAACCATCATCCGTCACATTTACTCACTTTCGCATAAGTTTTACTCTGGTTGTCAGAAGATGTTGTACAATGCACATCTGCTGGTTTTAGTGGTGTTAACCGTGAATTCTTTCAAAGTTCATGGGATTTTTATCGTCAAAATCGGTATGTTTACTTGGTGTTTCTTCTCTTTAATTTCATTATATAGTCTTGGCAGTTTACTGTGTGCGGATTTATGAAGACGAACCTTCAAAGTGAAGGTTGATATATTCCAGGTATATTGTACGATTCTTCAACTTCTCAATTGGCGTCATTGGTTCACGATACAATTACGCAGCTTAGCAAAAGTGACATCACATACAAAGCATCAAAAATTCTTCAGACGCAGCATTCTAACTTGACCGGTAGGTGATAGCTGCAGGTGTTCTTCAGGAAGATACCAGGATACTAAAAGTTAAGAAACTCTCGCTGCGTAAAGTTTTTGTTAATGGCCTGATTTTGTTGCTCGTGAGGTAGTTTTACGTTTGATTTCGGTTAGAGTGGTGCACTATTTTTTATACTATTCTATGTTCTATTGTGACGGTTTTCTGAAAAGACCATGATATGCAAGTTGTAATGCACACTTCCTAATGCAAAGCTAACAGCAGGGCAAAGATGTTTGGATCCAAGATTCGAGATAAAGCGGATTAGAATATAATATTTACTCACACTGTATGCTATTTCAAATTTGAAACAAGTTTCTTTTTTAGAAAATACTTTTATTCGGTCGCAATTCTCTCTGTTCCGTAACGCTCAGTGTAAACTAAAAATCTGAGATTATTGATCCATAACTGATATTGAGTGGATTTGTTACGGATTTGAAAACGTGGTGCTTTCACTACATTCCACAAAAATTGCAAATTAGCTTCCACTTGTGTTTTCGCAGAGACGTTGTTGGACTTGGAAGTCGCGGCAGTGTTGTCAGTGGCCACCAAACTTGATTGCGCAAAGGTACAAAAAGTGAAAATACTTCTGCCTATCTTTTCTGTTGCCAAGTAAGTACACAAATTCGCCGACTTGTTCTGCACTGTGCCTCATCATTGTTAAACCGTTGCTTGACATCCGCGTCACGAGATATGTTGTAAGTCGGCTTTGCAATCAAAACTGCGACCTCGCCTGTGGGGAAATCCCTTTTCCCATAAGTTGCCTGCTAGTAAACACAAAAACCTTTCTACGAATAATTGATCACCATATTCTTTTTCATCATCATGCACTCAATAATCGCTGCCGCTGCTGTCGTAATTACTGTTTTTCTACATTAACCTCGGCAAACTGACGCATTTTTGACATGTTTGTTTGAGACAACGTAGCGAGTAAGTGTATGACAAAAACTGTAAGCAAACTTTCTAAAATAATCTCGTGTTTTTTTCATTTTCTACTAGGCCTTGAGTTCATGTGTTTTCCATATCGGCTCTGTCGTTGAGAGGCTATTCAGCGTTATGCTGGTATTTTTTAATGTTATAAGTTGCAGGAGCTTCATAACTGAATGATCCGCACCTTAACCGCACCTAACTTGTTATCAAAAATTATTTTTAGATCACTGGATTCTTGCAACAGAAATGAAGCGCATAATAGTATTACTTACCTGTTTCCACCCAATTTCGCTCTGATATCAGCCCTGGTTGCCACGGCGAAGAAATACAAATGGACGAAAGCAATTGTTTTAGAAAAACAGAGTGACGGTGAGAAAAAAACTGTCGTTTTCACTGTTCGTGCTTGACTGGTTGCGCGCTAAATGCACTTTGTAAGATATTCGTCGTGGTACCAATAATGTTATAATTTAAAATGCGCATTTCTTTTTAAAACTGGTATTACACAAAGGTCGTTGTCCAGTCTTACGATGAACTCCATACGGAAGAACCTACAGGTCAATTATCACCTGGTTTCAATAACCAAGCGTCACCCGTTTTTTTCCGCCAGTACTCAAATGCCAGTACTAAATGCTCAGGATCTGTGGTCATTTATTGTTGGGAGGACGATCTATATTTTCAGCTTCTCCTACGACGTAGATAATGTGCGTTTTTGACAGAAATATTCTTTTCATTTACGGACATCCAATACACGAGAGAGCAGGGAATAGACACTCTAGCCTTCGAAGCGAACGGTGATGAAGCTTCGCTGATCAGATCACTTAAAGTCGCCCGAAAAGAAGGTGTACGGTAAGTTGATTTGTAAGTTGTTCACTTTTTAACTATGCTTGTTTGCTCATTACCTTATGTCGGCTGTTGAAGTTTTTTATAAGGATACGGCAAATTGTGGTTTCGAACAAAAAAAACAAAAATTGCTTTGCCCGTCGCTAGCTTTGTGTGCATTCAGGTTCTCAATTTCACCGAAAATTTTACGTTCATGTCAACACTCCGGCTGAATCTTAAAACTGTGGCAATGCTTGCAAGAAATTCAAGAAATGCATCTACTCTTTACTGTGTGCGTGTCTTTTAGCGCTTACATACTGACCAGCTCCACGTTAAAGGCAAAGGAAATTTTACGGACTGCTGAGCGGATGCGACTGACCACTGAAAACTTTCACTGGTTTCTGCCAAACGTAGTAAGTGCGACTGGCGTGTGAGGACTGAGAAATTTTTAGTCAAACACCTTGCTGGGACAAATTTTGATGACTACTGCGAATTTTTTTAAATAAAAATTCTATGTCCTTCATTCTTCGGTGTGGGATGATGTAAACCAAGAATGTTACAAAAAACTTGTGTTTTTTTCCAATCCGATAAAGCAAGCTCCTTATTCAAGCTAAAACTTTTGTATTCGTAATAGAAAATGTATTTTTCTATGCAGTTCTATGATCCGGATGCTTTTTCTGAGCTTGCCAAAAGCGGAGTTAAAATGTCTTTCCTTTCAAGGTATGTTTTGCAGCAAACTTGCAAAATACTTGTACTAAAGCTTGAATCGCATGCTAAGTTTTTTTCCTGCTAATAAAGAAGCGCTTGGCTTACGAAATGTGTCATTTTCTTGGTCTGCTTTGACTTTTACAAGCCGGCTGTAGTATTTAAGAGTTGACTTTGCTAGTTTAAAATTATTAAACTATCAGAACTGCTGACAAATGCAAAACTAATTTTTCTGGGGCTGCCAATGCACAACAGCACGTTCAAACAGTTACTGTCACTTAAGACCACCTACTTGCAGATTGCGTGATTAGCGACAAAACAGAGATGCTCTTGATCAGTGCTTCCCAACTTACATGAACTTCCGACGCACTAATCCTACGCATATACCAAACGGACGCACTGCATAAAAATAGTCATAGATTATTATTTAATTCGGCGCATTACGTACACTGTACGTAGATCAACGGGTGAATCTATATTCGACTTGCGGCCAGCTCGCCCTGCAAGCCTCATTTTCTTGAAAAATATAAAACAAAAATTATTTTATTAAAATTTATTACCTGGTAGTGAAGGTGAGTGGATGTAACTTGGCGACTCGCTTATAATCTCAAAACGACGGCACGTGGGCGTCGCGACTCACCAGCTGGGAACCTCTGCCTGGCATGAGTGCTGGAGACCATCTATTTGTGGAGAGGATACTCATTAGCAAAACAAGTGACTCAAGGGAACGATGCGAGAAAAGGGTAGATGTAGCCAGTGAAGTAGTTGGAAAAAACACCACGAATATGGAAAGCCATAAATCAAAGTTGTACTTGCTATGCCGTGCACCTTTTTGGAATAAAAGAAAAATATAAAAATTACCGCGGTTTTATTCGAAGCATCGTGGCATGGTAAAAAGATTGTTTAAGATTGACTTTTTGTTCTTCAACCTCGCGTATATTATCTTTTACGCACAGGCAAAAAAATACAAATATATACCATGCACTTAAACTGTTAATGCACATTTGTGAAGATTACAAAGTTGCTGTTGTCTTGTCTTAATTGTGGGGTCTGAAGGAGCAAAATATACTGTTATACCAATGGGATCTAACGAGTTGGTTTCGTCAGCCCTCATCTTCTTGTTTTTCAGTTCACTTTTCTCAAGCGAAGCAAAGCGACCAACTTAACCTTATCAACAAGTTGCGGTTGTGCTTTGCATTATGTTTTTTTAGGTCTGCAGCTCAAACACCCCACGGTCCTTCGCAGCCTCTCACTCAGCCATACATTTTATGAATCGATCTAGTTGCAACTTACCAAAGCACTGTGCAGCAGTACTAAACATTATAGTAATCATGTTGGTGCCACCTTTGCTTGTGCTTTTTGCTAGTGCCACATGCTTGTGTTCTTTTAAAGTAGCCGAGTTAGCGTCATCTACGTGTATGTTTTGCTTTTTTGCCTTGTTAGCGCCATGTGTACGTAAGTTCTTCTTTGTGTGTAGGTGCGAAGACGTTAAAAAACAAACTTGTTTTCCAAAACATGCTGAAACCAATCTAAAAAAGCGTACGCAATCAACGTGAAATAATTGGGTCTTGCTTTTTGTATATTGCGAATTGCAGCCCAGTTATAACACCTTTGGTCAGAGAACTGATGAAGAATTACACTGATTCCTCAAACACATCAGACGAACAGCTCCTCTACAATGACGTGATAAGAGCTTTAGTGCGGCTGGCAGTAGACAAGGTCACCACCTCATGCATATCCCGTGCATGTGTCAGGGCAGTTGGGGTAAGATTCGTAAAATCGATGCAGAGATACAGTTGGCTCGCTACGTACGTACAAACGTTTACGTACAGCAGTCCAAAAAATAAATCCAATAATGAAAAGAACTCTCTTCGTGTTTCTGAGAAGATCAATCCTTGTGTTTCATGTCGGACAGAAAAATTTTTGTAAAGCAATTGCAGTAGTGTTACAGCATACTGCTTTGCAACTATCATTTTTCCAAATTTAATCATTGCGAATCTTCCTATTTTGCATTTCGCTTCACGCACTTTAGATATGAGATTTTTCAAGCAAAGCTCAACTTAAGCACTTTAAGCTTTGGCGTCTTTCAGCAACGTCATCTGCCTTGTGCTAGTTACCGCTTTTGCCGCAAAGGCGTGATTCTTGCAGTACGTTACCTATTTGCTCTTTCACCTTTCAGGTCTGTCGCCCTTTATCACCAGATGTTGACTTTCGTATTCTAGAAACTTCACAGGAAAGCGACAACAGGTAGTTGTAGAAAATTAATGCTGCACTTTTGTGCAGAGTCATATTATGTTACGATTTATTTCCTTTCCAGTTCGCGTCAGAGACGAGATGTGATGCAGAGTTCACCTCTAGCGCCATCTTCCGTTGCATGTGATAGAAGTAGCGTGACCGCATATACGTGTCGAAAGGTAACTTTCCTCGTTCACGTGACTGCCTTTTCGCATGGACCGCAGAATTTTGTTGCATTGAAATATATGCGTCATTGTGTTGCAAAAAATAAATTTTTTTCCCGACAATCCGTGTGTTACCACTCAATTTGCAGATGTCTACGTTGGTTTTAAGAGGATCAAAAAACGGAGAAATTAAGAGAAGATATCAATTAAAGTCGACCGAAAACAAACACAACCGGAAAACTGAAAGTAAGCGCAGATGGCCCAGCATTTTTTCACGTTCACATGCCCGATGGACAAGTTGCGCTGAAGATGTTTTTTTGTGCTCAGGGCTGCATGGGAAAACGTCGGGCATGCAACGCACTAGGAGGGCAGCAGCCGCCATTGAATTACCATCTTCCACCTGCAACATGCTACAGTGGCCGAAAGGTCCATTCTGTGCTATGCGAGATGTCGTTTATTGTGATTTCAGATTTTTTAAACATTCGCCCAGAACAGTGCCGTTCTTGCCACTATGAGGTTTTATAACAGTGACCTTTTGTCACATATGTTTGGTGACACTTGATCTTCTACGATGCTGCTGAGCTTTGTTCCTGCTCTGGCATTTTCACATTATTAATTATCTGCACGATTTTGCTGCAGGCTACTGATTCAGCGCAGGTTATACCAAACCCACAGGCATGCAGTGACGCTAACCATTACTCTCCGTCACTAGTGTTTTGCCAACGCTTACGCCATGTACCAAAGCAAATAAAAAATTTCCCTGTGCAAAATGTCTTTTCGCTGAGACAAGCAAAAGATATGGCTTTCTACATTGCAGAGGTCGGCAAATTACGGCTTAAGGTTTTCGTTCGGACAGCCAACGTCAATGGTCAAACCATGTGCTCACGCTTTTTAAAAAGAAATTGAGAGAATATCTCCGACGTCACGTATTAGGCCAGTGTTTCTCAAGCTTTTTCTTTACGTGGCCCAGATAACGTTTGATAGAAATTGCACGGCCCACTATCTTGTTAACATAGGCTACGCTTTGACACGCGCAAACAAACACAAAGTATTCTGATGTAGCGATTTATTCCTATGTGGTCCACGCGAAAACTGCACTTTGGCCCGCTGCTGGGAAACACTTGCTTAGGACTTTGGTCAATTTTGTCGCATCGAATGAAACTTCCGGTGACCAACGTGAAAATCCTGCGAATGTCGTTTCACCATCGTGCCTAATTCGTGCCGTGCTACTTCTTTGGCATACCACCAAACTTTTGTTTCAGACTAACGTTTCTTACAAGATTTAGCTTATGTCCTATCTGAAATCCTCCGAAGGTATCTGGAAGGCAAAATATTGAAGACAAATGTCAGGTTTTCAGCCACGGTAGACAGCGAGGTATTTTTTACTAAAAAGGATGCTAAATTTGCCTGTTTTTGGCAAAGAAACAAACAGTGTTCAAGGATTACAGTTTACAAAATGGCGCTTTCAAAGCAAGCGCATGCTGACGTTGGAAACAATTTATCAAACCAAGATCTGCAAGAGAAACCAATTGATCTGGTTAATTTTTTAAAACAACAGAAAAATGTTTTTGAGAAATCTTCATCTTACAACGGAACGTGGCACAGCAGCCTTTTTTGGCCATTCTAAACGTGAAACATTCTAATTGATAAAGAAGGCGACCCAGCGTTAACATTGCGAATTTTTAATTTTACCCTTGTACTGAAACGTTTGCCCACTCCGCTCCATATATTTTCAGCACATTAGCGTGGCAGTTTTAAGAATAAATGATGTTTTATTAAAGTTTCCTTCTCACGGTTTTATTTTAACAAATTCAAAGTTACAGTTACACCAGACACCTTCTCTGATTTGGTTTAAGTCATCATTCAGTTGATTAATTAAAGAGAGCGTTGCAAGACAATTCTACAATGTACAGTAGAACTCGTCTAATGCGTCAATTCGCTTGATTCGTCACTTTTTTGTCGGTCCCGGCAGAGCCCCTAACTTTTGTGTATATTTCTGTTCACCTAAGTCGCCATCGTCTAATTCGTCAATTTGCTTAATTCGTCACCTCTTTCTACCCCTGAGAAGCGTTTTGTTCGTCTAATTCGTCATTTGCAGTTTCGCTTTAGATGTCTAAGCAGCTAGTACCTGTGGGAATTCAAACAAATTAAGGATCTTTAGCTGAAAATTGTTGCACCTTACAATTTGTTTATCGAATTTATACATTGGGTGCGAAGCGCGACCCAACTCCCTATTGAGAGAACGCAGAAAAGTTTATTGAAGATTTAAAAGGTGCTTGATTAAATGGAGGAGTCCAAATAGAGCGGAGGAATTAATTATTGTATTGAACCATAACGTCATTAACTTGTATTTTACCGCAAATAAGAGCACTATGTATGCATACGAGTTACTATAATAAAGTATACGAGCTTCTATGATAGAGTTTTAACCTGTTTGCATAATTCGTCACTTTTTTCTAATCCTTTTGAGGTGACGAATTAGGCAAATTCTACTGTACTACGAATAAGTTGGTGGACGATATGACCACATGGTCTTTCACCAATCCTTTTTGACAAAGGAACCAGTAAATGTGCATTGCTTGCGTAGAAATTTGCTCTTAAATAACAACTTTTGTATTAGCTGATGTCCTAAGCAATGCTGTATGATCTATTGACTGTGTGAACCATCATTTCGTCGCAAAAAAAGAATGCCCTTACTTGCTTGCTTCACGTTACCCCTTCGGCCTCATTTTGAAACGACGGAAACAATCAAGATCAGTGAAGTGGAAAGATTGAACAAATATTTTAAAAGGTTGTTGCGTGTTGTGACCGAGTGTTTTGCAGTTTCAAGAATTTTAGAATTATGATTTAACACTTTTAGGGACTACAAGGGAACAGTTGCGACATGTACACTCTTCTCAAAAAGCTTTTTTTTTGGCATGGCTGTTTGCAACGAAGAGCTTTTTTAACTTCACTCGTCGTGTGTGTATCTGCTTCGTTAGTTGTGTGAAGCAATGACAGCATTTGGAATGTTCGTCGAACATCCTATTCAAAGCTTGTCAATGCAAAATCTAAGACATTTTTTCATGCATTACGGTGCAGAAGACAACAAGATCTTTCCCCTAACGGCAAGAATATTGCTGGCCTTCAGCGACCACGGCTGTGCTGAAACTCTAAATTTGAACTTGGCATATACCAAACGCTAAATTTGAATTTATATGTACCATCCAGCAACACCTCAGGCGTACCGCATGCAGTCAAGGGCAGGTTATTGTGAATAGAAGTTGCCATCGTGAGCAACGTTGATCTGACACGTCGGTGAGTTTATCACAAAGTGACAAACTCGTATACAGTGCACGAAGACGCAAGCTATACGTTACAGCTAACCCAAGGACGCTCTGAAGAAAGTAAATAACGTTCTGTTTGCTTTATTGTTTTACCTTCCGCGCATGTAAAGTTATTGTGATAAACTACTTGCAAGTTAACTATGTTAGTGACTGTTGGGCAGGCGTTTGTTATGTAGACGCGTATCTAGGGCGTTTTAATAATTGCAACGTGTCTCTCTTCACATGTATTTTTTCAGATTTTATGTTCATTTTTTACACTTTCTGCTACTTGTTTTGCAAGGAGCTGTAATTCTAACAAATTTACACCCTGCATTAAATCTATGCCCTAAAATTACTGTATGGTATGGTTTAAACCAGCGTTTTCCAAACTGGGTTCCGCGGAACTCTAGGGTTCCACGAGCCATACTTTCCAGTTTTAAGAAAAAACTGCTGATATGTCCTTTAACCCTTTGGGCGTGTGGCAACTGCTATATCGCTTGATCTAGCTTGCTTTATAATCAATTTTTTTTTAATTATTGTGCATAATTATGTTTACAGTATGCTACCTGAATAACGGCAATTTGGGTAAAATTTTGGGATACTTAATAACGGAAATTTTGGGATACCTTAATAACGGCAATTTGGGTGAAAATTGATCGAGCCGAGCACCTTGAAATTGATTTTCGTTTCAAGGTGCTCGGCTCGATCAATCGAAAAAGCAGCACATTTGTAAGAACTTTTGCTTTATCCAGTCTCTCTTCAACTTTTATAAAGCTTAAAGCACCAAATTTATACAATTTTTCTAAATTTGTGAAGGTGTGAGAGAAAAAATGTTGGGGTGTCACCCTCATTGCCACAAAAATGTCATCTTGCCCTAACAAAAGTACAAGTCATGTTGCTTGGTATAAACCAGTGGTTCCCATTTATGTTTACTTGGCAGTTCTGGCGGAGGTGGTTCCTTGTCCACTTAAAATAACCTTGCAGTGTTGCGCTGACAAAAAAGTTTGGGAACCACTGGTTTATACCAAGCAACACGACTTGTACTTTTCTTAGGGCAAGATGACATTTTTGTGGCAATGAGGGTGACACCCCAACATTTTTTCTCTCGCACCTTCACAAAATTTAGAAAAATTGTATAAATTTGGTGCTTTAAGCTTTATAAAAGTTGAAGAGAGACTGGATAAAGCAAAAGTTCTTACAAATGTGCTGCTTTTTCGATTGATCGAGCCGAGCACCTTGAAACGAAAGTCAATGTGAGCTTTTTCTCGTGTGTCCAGCTGCTTTTTTTTAAAAGGTGTCTTGACAATGCCCTGCAAGACAAAATGGTTTTTACGACTTTTCACCCCGCTAACGCGGTCGAGACAAAATGCTCAGGAAACATAAATCTACAGGGTGGTCCAGATTTTTGTTGTACAGACGGCGGAGGATCCTTTAATGATGGGCAGCAGCATACAAACGATTTTTCTGTCAACCAACTTCATGGATGATTTTGTAAAACTGTTGGTATTGACAATTATGCTGATTATTTTGTGTTGCATTTTGTGAAATCGGGGTTTGTCCGTTCGATGCAGCCCATTTCTCTAATTTGCTCGTTTTTTATGAGAATCCAATTTGTTTTTCTCACGCACATCTGTTTATAAAAGGATGCGACGAAAAAATTATACAGCAATATTCTGTAATAACACCTTGTCCCTTGTTTCAACCCACTCCAAACAGCTCTTATTTTCAATTTTACTACCACAGAAACGCGAAGATTTTCAATGAGTGTTTCCACAATATCATGTGGTATATTGATGTTTTTAGCATTGATAGGTGCGACTTTGACTAATTAAAGTCTTTTTCTGTTTCTATCAGGGGCGTACCGAGGTTAGGTGACGCCCGGGGTAAGCAACAAGTTTGGCGCTCTCATGTTCGAATCTTAGGTCTTTCGGGAGTAAATGTACTGTATTGAAGAAAGTACTTGCAACATTTTTGGGAGTTTTCGACGCCCCCAGTGATTTGACACCCAGGGCATTGTGAGCCCCTTGCCCAGAGGCGTAGCCAGCCCAAACATTTGGGGGGGCAAAAAATTTGGGAGGGGCCAAAATGTTTGATTTTAGGCGAATAACACTGTTTTGTTTGGAAAAACGCTTCTCAAAGCACAAAATGACTAGATTTTCTAAAAATTTGGTGGGGGTCCTTTTGCACCCCCTGGCTACGCCTATCCCCTTGCCCTCCTCTCGGTTCGCCCCTGATTTCTAGCAATTCTAAATTTTTCTTTAATGTTTATATTTGCAGGAATCGCCCAAGTTGAATACAAATCGTTGGCTGGGAATTGCTCCTCGAGGACTCCGTATCGATGGGTATCATTGTTATTGTTGCAATTGCTTAAAACCTTTATTGATTGAAGTTTTCAAATGTTGGCTTGACAAAGATTTGCGTGTTCAGCGACTTTAAAGATAATTTATTTTGAATATTTTGAAGAGGTTGCTTTTCCGCTGAAGAAAAACTGACTACTATAGTGCCTTTTTTTAATTTTATTTCAAACCCATGAAGCAAAGAAATTAATTAATCTAACACAATCAAGTTTTGTTTTTAGCAAGAATTACCATTAAGTGTACAGCACACCTTTTACAGTTATAAACCAACTTTTTACTAATTGATAGTGCTTGCTCAGCTGTATAAAAATATTTGCAAGTGGCTTGGTCAATGAAATACTAATGATTTGAGAGATTTTACGTTAGCTGTACTGCGGTTTACTTTTCTGATAATCAAGATGTTGTTTGATTTTAGTACTCAAAATATATTTGAATATATATTTGAAGCAAAGGTCAAAGTGCATCGCGTAACTGATAAAAATTTTGCTTGACTTAGTGAATTAATATGCTCTTTACAAATTTTAGTACATTTGTACCATTACTTTTGGCTTCATCTCTCGAAATATAACGTCTCCTTCAAAAATCGCACCAATTCCACGAAAACCTTATTCTAGTGAACGGTGATAACCTGTTAAAGATTCACATTGCAGTGATCACACGATACTTGTTTTCCTGAAAACAACTGCAAGAATCCTTTCATTTTTGCTAAATAACTTTTTGCCTCGCATTGGGTCTTCCCAAATCAGCAATTTACTAAAGGACTACCTGAAATGGTTTGTGTGGTCTCATCATCTTGCTAGAGTTCACATTGCTTAAACTCTTCCAGGTCGAAAGTATACTCTGCGTGTTTTAACGGCAAAAAGTATTTTAATACGAATTAAAATTGACCTTATGCGAAGCCAGTGATGCAAAACAAAATAGCCAACATTTTATTGACGCTTCAAACAGCATACAGGTAAACACATCGTTCTATCAGACATACGTAGCGATCATTGCATTCAGGCCTACAAAGAAGAATCCTGTTCTCGTCATTTTGTTCAAGCGGTGGAAGTTTCTGCGGCTAACTCGATCATAATTTCTGAATACGTGCAGCAAGATCTTCTGCCAGTGAGTTTACTGTTTACTGTAACAAAGCGTTTTTGCAAAGCAGTGACGTTTCGCTCGCGGTGTGGTGATAGTGACTATTTTGCAATTATGATCTTTCTTGGATGACGCGAGGTAAATTCTCGTGTTGGTCTGAAATGTAATGAATGGAGTATAGTAACCTCTCTTGCATCAGCTCTACACAGATCATTAAAATGATTTATTTTTCTTACCAGTAAAAGGAAGCCGAACATCACAAGCAGAAGTGATTGTTGGCTTTACAACTTGCCACATTTTGGAACCAGACGTGTGTTAGGACAAATTTAATCACCGGGCGCGAACAAATAAGACAAGGCTTTTCAGCAAGAGTGCGTGAATTTGCAAAGAAATAGTAGTCGACATAATCCAGCTGTAGCACGAAGCGAAATAAAATTTGTCGTGCTGCAGTACTAATGTCTTCGCCATCAGATCTTTATTAAGCATCTCACTCCTGCTGCTTATAAACTTTATGATGGGATCGTTGGTTACTGTTTTTTCTGACGTGAAATCGCAAATGTGAAATTTACGTTGTTTGTCTCACAGGCTGTTTTTGTAAAATACCCCTCAAACTTACGTGCTCAAAGTACATTCAGTACGCAAAGCGTTATGCACTGCATGGCATGACTTCTAAAATACTTAGCAGACCTTACCAACAGGTACCGGCCTCTCAGGCATCTAAGATATCAATCCACTGAGTTCACTGCTTTCAAGAGCGCACACATCAATATACTTTTGCAAAGTTTTCAGTAGCAGCCGCAGAATATTCGAAGAGTTGCCAATCAACCTGCATAGTGGTCTCTTTCAGTTTAAAAGGAATTTAAAAGCATGCATGCTTGCCCATGCGAATGATGTGTGATTGTGATCGTTCAACCAACCAAGGTGTTTTCATGATATTGCCCAAGGTAAATCTTTGACCCAAACAAAAAATGAAGCTGACCCTACGCACTATCAATGTTTTTGTTTGTGCTTGTAAGATGTTTGCTTGCACTTTCGTGATGGTTCTGTGATATTAGTGAAAATGCTTTGTTGAATTCAGTGTAAGCAGTGTAGCGGTGAAAGTTGTTTTATGTGAAGAAATGCTCTGAAAATTGCTGGAGTGGTTTAGCAGCGAGGAGCCATTGCGATGTCACGGGGTCTATGGCTCTGCAGTCATTTGTCGCTCAGACCTGTGTACAATGGTAGTCCGTTAGTACAAATTTCGACCTGAACAAAACTAAAAGGTTTGACAGCTAATTTCGAAAAAAAGAAGGTAATGTGATTGTTCAGTCAATCTTCGTTAGTTTTGTTACAAAACCTGTTTGTTTTGCCAGTATGATCACCTCATGCAAGGCCGCAACCAGCTTATATCTTCGGGGGATAACATGATTGCAACTTGTTTTTTACCTAACAACTAGAAACGCTTTTGGGACTTACAAAATGTTTTTGAAAATTTCATGGAGGACTATTGCCTGGTTGTCTCCCCCCTGGTTGCTGGCCTGAGTCGCCATGTGACTTTTAGCCATATTCCAGTTGTTCGTTAGCCGGACACATGTGCATCGGACCTGCTCAAATCACCCAAATTTCCAGAACACTTCTGTAGTCAGAATACTTCCCGCACTTCTTGACAAAAAGCTTCTTGCACTTCACAAGATTATAACTGCTTAATCAGGCGAGGCTCCACTAGGCCACGTCAAACCTAACCTAATTTCCAGGCAATAAAGCACGCTGTAAAAACAAACGTGCGAGCTAAACAGCTGGTTGTAAGAGTAACGTAAGGACTAACGAAAGTGCACAAAAATCAATGTATGACAAATAGCAGTCGTCATCTGTGCAACACACGTTCGCCATGGGCGTCGGAAGAGAGGGACAAGGAGGCCAAGGCCCTCCTGGATCTAAAAATGAAAAATATGCTATTGCCCCCTGGAAAAAATCCTTCCGACGCCCATGACTTTCGCTTTTCATCTCAAAAACGTTGCGGTACTACGTTATGTACGCAATCTTGTTGACGTCTTTTTGCGATACGATAAAGATTCGTTCCAGATGGTGATACCACGAAATGACTTTATGGTGTGCCGGATTGCATACAGGTATAACGAGCTAGTAACCACCGATGTCGAAAAAATCTGTGATCTTTAACGAAGTTTCTGTCACAACGAGCGCCGCAAGTTAGACGCGCCTTCTTTGGAAGAACTGATGTGATTGCTTTCAACCCCACCCCGGTCAGCTGAGCGACATTAATTTTTCGCTTATGGGTTGAAATAGCTTTTGCACGTAACGCAGTGTATTACTTGAAAAGCATGACAAACTTCGTTTTCCAAACTGTCCTGCTTTCAAATTTCTTTACACAGTAAGGGTTTGAAACAAGACTTAAATCTTACCAAAGAAAAATGTAATCAATTGACTAAATTTGTTTCTCGCATTTACTCAGTAACGGATAATGTCGTGTGTATATCGTCGCGTAGCGCTGCAGTTTTGGTGCTGGGTTCAAACCAGCCGTCTTTGCATGGACTAGTTGAATTCCTTCGTTATGTTCAGGACCGCCGCGTGCCTTGCAGCCTGAAACTTATCGGCACAAGCACGCCGTCTAAACAGACTCAAATCACGCGAATCGGGGACTGTTGTGCCTAGTTTGAGCGAAAAAATCATTTTTTCAAACATTTGTTTAAATCCACATTGGCAATCTCCTTAATTGCCTGCTGCAACGCAATCCTGGCAGCGACGAGTCATGCGCTTGTGCAAATATTTTTCAGACACCCGAACCGTCGGTCGTCGTGGTTGGAACTTTCGAGTGGAATCGGCTGGCGCTGAATGTAACCTACCGTCCCTTTTCTGTCAACGACCTCAAGCTGGCTCGTCGCGTGCAGCAAGCCTGCGCGATTTGGGTGAGTGGCGCCGCCGCATTAACAGCGGCAGGTGCTCAGTGGCCCGACGCTTATATAATCTCTTGAAAATACCAGCTCTTGTTGGATTTGCAGACTGCTCATCTTCGGGGGCCTTTTGCCGTCCACAGAACCACAATTATTGGTAAAATGAAGCAAGTTGCGAAGCGTCTAGGGTTTTCTGCTTCGCTGTTTATCGCGAGATAAGTCTGTTGAAGCCTAATTTCGTGCGGGAGATGGAAATCGTGCGTTGTGCGCTACGAACACCAAATCACCTGCCAGTTCGACGGTTCCTGTTTGAAGAGCATCAAATTCCATCTTGTGCTGACAAATGGTATTTGCGACGATCTTATGCCTTTAGCTTTCCACACGAATTATGTATCCGTTTTTGCCAATGCAAGTTATCACGCTTGCATTCGAATAACGTTGGCGTCAGGCGCATTTGAAATCACCTGAAATATTGCACTTTTCCTAAGTGACGTATACTTCGCGCCACTTTTTCATACTCGTTTTTGTCTGGTTAGATTGTGACGCTGTAGGTTTAGCGACAGGTCTGCCCGGGACATCAGCCGTTGGATGATGAATTTGAAACTTGCTCCTTATCGCAGCAGCAGAAAATGACGCTCGTTTCGTTTGTGAAAATAAGCCCTTGTGAGTCAGGCACCGACGCCTTGCGGCCTGAAATTGGAGAAGTCGTTTTGCTGGCTTAGGCGTGCCTTTACGGTTGCACATCTGTGAGGGGTGAAATATCGCCGATCCTGATAAGAAGCCGCGTTTGCTGAATTTCTGAATCAGGGATCTCTCGATATTTGCTAGAAGGACATCAGCACCAGATTTCAAGCAAGTACACTCCACATGTGAGACAAGCAAGGTATCTATCATTCTGCAGAAGTTCTCAACTGCGGTATAATCGTTTCCTTTTCCATAGTGCCAAAGTTCACACAGGTATTTGACCTGATGGATGGGTGTATGTATGCTCAATACACTGCGGGGTACCGCTTCAAAGCGTTAAAAATGCTTGGCCATTGTGCAGCGCGGCCAAGTGAAGCAAACACAGTGTTGCGTAACAGCAGAGCAAGTCCACAAGACTGATAAATGTATTTTTGGAAAGATCATTAACCAGTGATTTTCACGATTTCACAAACACAGCGCAAAACTGAACGAAGACCACTTACTTTAAAAATAATGAAACCACACCTAACGGCATAGTAAAGTCGAAATTAGCAATAAAGTTTTCAGTCAGTATTTCGTTAATGATATTTTTCAGTTTCTATACACCACTTCCATGTCCCACAAACCGACCAAAATCACGTTTACTAAGCGTAAGTGGAATACTTTGTGTAACCACCGAAGCGGATATGGCTGCTATTACTGGCGCTTAGTCAAATTTACAGTCCATTGCAGTTTTTCAACTCTTAACTGATGAGCATATTTCTTGTACGCTTTGTTCGCACCAACAAATATCAGCCGCGGTGTTATCGGCAAATCAATAATTTGGCGAACTTTGTTTGCGGTTAGCTGTAGTTCCTCGGTGACGGCATGCGCTTGAAAGGCCACGTGAGCTGAGGTCATCACGGTATTTCACTATCTCAGCCAAGGATCGGCGCGCCCGACAATTTCAGAGATTTTCCTGCGTCGAAAATCCGATTTGTACCTCGGGCAGAGTCGCTGTGATATCGGGAAGTGGATTGAAAGTGTCCATTGCGGAAGAAAGGGAAGACCTTGCAGCTATTGTGTGTGCAACGTCGCAATATGTAGTGCTAAAGGGGAATGTAACCGCGAGACCGCGGCATGTATTTACAAGCGAAGGGAGTTTACAGTCAATGGTTTGTATGGCGCCGATCATCAACGATTTTCGACGATAGATGCCGCAACTGTCAATGTTGAGTGAAAAGCAGCAGTTGTGCGGTGCTGGCAATGAAGTTCCATTTGACAGTGTGTGATGCTCGTCCTGCTGAGCAATTACACTACAAACTACTTGCGCCACTGCTGCACATTCACACACATTTTTCAACTGCTGGTGTAAAAGTGGCCAGGTCGTTTGCAGCCATTGCACCTTGCTTGCGTGCAGTTCTGACACCATGTTATCGATGCAACAAGTTGTGCTGAAAACAGGTTTGTGCTGCTAGTTGAAATTTTAACTGTAAGATTTTTATGGCAGGGGTCTCGTGCAGATGGATGCTTTGAACATCACATATTTTTATCATGTGTAATCGCTGCGTCATGGGTCTATCCGTGAGGGAGGGAAATCACCAATGCTTGATAACATTCCTTTCTGGGGAAAGTGCAGATTGCATTGAACCGATACGTTGAATTCCGTCTTTGTCCACTGAACGTGGCGTAATGCCAAATAATCTGTGCGTAGATGATGCACGTTTCTGCTGTCATGCAATGCAATATTTGTTATCTGACGTAAACTCTCCGTAAGAGGGCGCAAAAGGTTTGTCGCAAACAAACTTATCCAAAAAGAGTTTTTCAGCTTCGCACTGGAGTTTTATAGGCTCGAAGTGATTTTACCAAGTTCGTTCAAGTTAATTTGAAAACCAAAAACATAAAATTATGTCACTTGGTAGTTGGTGCCTTATCGCAAAAATTATTTCAATGATACATCAGAGGTGAGTTTTTCTTAGGAAGTTACTGGGAGCGTATACCTTTCTGTTTGGATAATTCACTTAAAACTTTATATACAGCACCCACCTTGGTTAAGTTGGAAGAATGACAAGAAAAACGGAGAGCGAGTTTTTGAAGGTGGGAGCAAACGTTTTATCTTTTTAACAAAATTTGCTGGATAGGAAATGTTGGATGTGTTGCATGTGAACGTTTTACGTAAACCGTAAGAAAAGCTAGTTTCAAGATCTGCATGTAATTCGTTTGTTACGTGGAAGGGCAGTTGTGCTTCAACAGTTTTTTCTTCAGAAAGAAAAACTTAATTCTGATGTAGTTTTCGTCATGCATGTGTTGGTGCAAATTGTGAAACAGCTAGTACGGTTGTGTTCATATGTGTTTCGCTTTGAAAAAAATCTTAATTATGTATCTAAATCGCTCACTTGCGCTTTTAATTCCGTTCTCGAGCTGGTAAATTCCTGTGTTTCTGGCAAAATATCTCGGATAGTTCCAGGTTATGTGAGAACAATATTTGACCGAGGTCATCTCCAATACAGGTTATTTGGTCGATGTTGTGCAACAACTGAGCATCTCAATGAACTTTACCTACGAGATCGTCATCCACCCTCACTTTGAGAAGAAGAGTACACCTTCAGAAGCAGAGTTGGAACGAATGATGTACGCAATGTTCGAAAATGACTCGGTGAGTCTGAGCAAGGACTGTTGATCGGCGACTTTCTTTGTTTGCAGCAAAGTAACGGCCCTAATTTTCGCGCAGTGCGACTTTTTTCTGCATGCGAAAGGAGTACGCGGAAACAGGCTGGGAAAAGCAGAACTGGTTGATTTCTCGTTGGCGTACCAGCAACCTTCCATGTTCATCCTCACTAAGCGGTCAGAAAAGACCGAAACAATCGATATCTGGCAGTTCATGACGCCGTTTCTCGAAGAAAGTTGGATATATTTGTGGAGCTGTTACGTACTGGTTAGCAGTTAATGCACTACTGATCAACTTACGGCCTGCGGCAAACCGCGCTGGTTCTGGTTTTCTTGCCATTGGTCTTAAAGCATGCGGATTCGTATCGTGGCGCTGCTAGTTTACAAACGTTCTTACTGAAACACAGTGGAACTGTTTCGAAGAATCAGAAATGTTAGGTACGCAAAACCAACTTTCCATGGTCAGCTGACTTTGATGACTTCAGGGTCTTTTCGTTGGCCATATAAAATAAACAAGCATGTCTTTCTGTCTGGAAATCCTACAAGGTCCATTTGGCCGTTCCGAGAGCCTGTGTTTTACTTGTGATTCATACTATAGTTAAACGCCAAGCAACTTGCAAACTGCGTTGGCTGTTTGTCATTGAATTTTGTTTCGGTCGGTTTAGTTTGTTGCTGAATTTTGAAATTTTTCTCTCGTTCGTAAAGGTTGTGGGAAAAAAACAAGAAAACAATTACTTTTTCGTTTTGGTTTCCCTCCATTTCTATTCAATTATTTTGTATTTCCATTTAATCTTATTTTGTTGAGGTTCTGCGGAAACACTCGTGCGCTTTTTCACGGTGCGCTCCTTCTCAATAGGTGTCTCTTTTCCTCGCTTTCATAAACTACCAGAACCCGTACGAGTACGCGAAGATCGCCACTTCCTTCGGGCCCGACTCTGTTCCTGGTGACCACTTGGGGGTGTTGAACAGTTTGTGGTTCACGTTTTCGTCGATTGTTCAGCAGGGAGTTGCACTCGTACCCAGGTATGTGCCTGTGTTTTCAACGTACCAGCGAAAACCGTCCTCTTGTCCGAAAACATCGGTGCACAGGTTCAAGTTCTGCAACGACTCGTGTGCCTCGCACTGATGGCGTTAACTGCCACATAGTGATCTGGTTAAGCGGCCGATTGGAACAAGTAAACGCGTGGTAGCCTTTCGTAACGGGATTAGTTGACTGGCCGATTATCGGGTTACTAAAATCTAGCCCGCGGCGCGGCGCGACCTCGCCTGACGTTCCGATTGATGTCAGCGGTTGTTAAAGGAATTAAGCGAAAACTGCGCGAGACGTAGTGGCAATTTTTGCTGCTTTGTTCGTGTCGTCATATTTTTACAAGTTTTCCGCCGGCGCGAGAACTTTGGGTCAGCACTTGAGCGCGGAGTGCTGCCATGACGACAAAGCCGAAGAATTTCCGGCCGATTTAATCGGTGTTCAAAAATACCACGCTCCCGCTTGCCAGCTGGTTACAAACCTTGCGGTTGCAGCATACGATTTGTACGTGCTGATAAGCCAGGGCGTTGCACAGATAGTGCTGCCGCGAAGTCTTTGAGTTTTGTTAGGCAAGAATCCGGACCGCTCGGATTGTTGGCAAAAGGCGGGCATTTTTGGGCTAGCTGGGAAAAACGATCGGCAGTTGGCGAAGGTGCCTGATATGTTCGTGCGACGGAGAGTGCCGGCGACGATGCCGAGCAAATATTTGTCTGGGGTGACGGGCATGCCGCCTCTGCTCACAATCCCACCAACGTAGTCAAGCTTGCAGCGCATAAAACTTCTTCCCGCCGACGGTGCAGACGAATGAGATCGCTCAGATGTGACCAGCCCTACGGGCAGACGAACATTGGCATGGCTGAATACAAAGCACGGAACATTACTTTGGACGACCTCGCGCATTGATGAGAAATATAATGACCATGACGGATCCCGAACGAAAACCATTCTAATATGTCTGCAACATCGTTTTACTTAAGTTAAAAACGCCCTTACAAACTTTTGTTTTTCTTTCGCATCAACTGCAAACCGACATCTTGAATGCCTTTGCAGATCCCGTGCAGCGAAAGTGCTGACAGCTTTCTGGTGGTTCTTCGGACTGACCATTATCACTGCATATACAGCCAATATGACTCTGTTTATGACGCAGGTACACACAAAAGTGTCTGTTCTTGGAAGCTCGTCGAAATGCCTTTTTGCCGTTGATCCGCGCGGGTCAAGAGGGGCCCGGCGTCTGTTTGTATACAGTATTTTGAAAAAACATGGGCTATTCCGTTGCGTTTCACCGCCATGTTGTTAAAGTGTCGCTCGAAAGCTCCACTGCAGATCCGCTAGCACTTCGTTAACGATCCAGTTCGACCAGTGACGCAGCTCAAGTTTTACTTGTTCGAGATAAACAAGACCCAGATATTAACTGTTTGCCGGCACTCTTCCCCGCTCTGGTCAGCCGTTTCTCCTGTTTATCGTAGACGCGGTTTCACCGCTTGCGCGTATCAAACGCAGGTAAACAAAGGCGGAATAAAAACGCTTGACGAGCTGGCGAACCAGAAGGAGTACGACTATGGCATCATGTACAACAACCCCATGTTGAATCTCGCCCTGCCGGACGCGAAGGAACGTCCCTACAGGTAGGAAGTGCCGCGCCTGGTGGCAGATAGTTAGTTCACGTTGAAACCTCTTAGACACACCAAACGTTTTCTTGCAGAACGATTTTGCACCACAATTCTCATTGCAGGCCTTGCAACAACAGCTGCGCGCTTTGTCATCTTATGTAATCCTTTAATCAAGGTCTTCAAGGGTTGCTGTTCGAACGATTAAAGTTGGTGTAACAACCAAACGCATGCTTTCGACTCACCATTATACGATACACGCCAGACCGAGAATGCAGGAACCCAAAAAACCCTCAAAAGCGATTTAGGATTTCTTCTTATGCTGCTTGTTTGGCTAGTGGCAGTATGATCGAGATTTTCGCCTAAAAACGTGGTAGCCAAAAACTTTTCTATGAGACCTGATACTGAGCAGAATTGAAACTCTTGGTCGACCTTTTTAGAAGCATAAATAGCATTAGAAAATGTTTTGAAAGATATGGCCTACAATTGCAATTTCGATTTGGAGAAGCACATTTTCTTGTGACACTCTTCCGCAAAAGAATAAGTGCCTGGTACGATCACAGAACTAGCTGCTGATTTTGCTTTGTTTAATTTTTTTATATCTGATTTTCCGTTCTGCGGACCTCGTTTAGAAATCGGGACAACAGATTTCATGGCAAGTTTGTCAGAATGTGAAATACCAGTCAGCAGATCCATAGCGAACTTTTGCCTGCGGCTTTGAAATGTCACTGCGGAAACAATCTCAAGAAGCTACTTAACTGCAGACATGCTCAAAACGCGCTACAACTTCAATTAAACTGTCTACAAACGACGTCTGTCGTAGGTAATGGCATCAGTAGGCACAGGACATGATGGAGGAGGCAACGGATTGCTCGAAGTTTTTCATTAACGAATGCCTTGCCAGATTTTGCTTTGCAACCGGTGGTCCTTCCAATTTTCTGTGCCATTTCACAATGTCCGTTTCGTTCCCGTTAATTTGCAGAAAAGCTTACAGTTCAATTCCCACGGTAATCTTCTAATGGGAAAGTCGTTTGCCTTCCATTCCAAGTGACATCCGCGTTTGCTCTCTTGACTTTTCATGTTCATCTCCAGGTCAGGTGTATTGCGAAAAGATAAATTTTGTCGCACGCAATTGGGTTCGAAGTACTCCTACTTAAAAGTATCACTGCTTTTTACATAATTCTCGAGATTCACCAGACTAATGTCTGTGCGGTTTTCTAACTCGCGTTGAAAATTTAATCTGAAGCGGGATGAACAGCACAGGAGGATATTTTCTTCTTATTTTTCGCAAGTGGTTGTGCATTCCAGTGTTTGTGCTAATTGCATATAAGTAAATCTTTAACGGTGTCAAATGCGTTGACACGACGAACATTACTGCTGACATGTCGAGTACTGTTAATTTTATGTCCCTAATAGCTCCTGTCAAAAACTGGTAAAAGGCGTTTGAGTCTTGGCACACCGCAGCGACGTGAGGTCTTCAACATAAGCTGCTAGTGACGCAGCTCTGTGCGCAAAAATGTTGCTGAAGCATCTTGACGCCAGTGGTGAGCCACCATACCATGGCCAGACCTGTCCGATTAATTGCTGTTCTGCCGATCTTTTCACTTGCAGCATCCTTATACAAAACAACCTGTAACGTGAAGTGAATAGAATCGATAAACAAGTTTATGCAATGACGGAACTGGTGGTTTTAGAGCCTGCACTGCTTTCAACAGTCCGAGTATGCTGCTGAGACGCATAGCTCCCAGTCCTCGAGCAAGATCTGTCCATACATGAATGTTTAAAACAACATCCTGGCTGGAACCTTACAAAAACAGATTTCGCGTTTACTGGATCTGCAGTTTATATGCAACCGGCTAAATACCGCATTGCTTCACGCTGCTGTTACGAATGGTGATGCTGACACCGGTGCCCAAAAATTTTTATGTTCCTTATTAGTACCTCTGCCAATTCGAAATTAAACGTCTTTTTTACAATGCGAACTTTGTCATTGTAATCTTTGAGTAGAGCTACAGATGATCTTTAATTATGACACGTGCTTATTATTCATTATGCAATTATCAGATCGGGCTTACAAGAGATCTGTGCACTGCACAGCATCAGCCATAAATATTCGTTGCGTCGGCAACCATAGCCGGATGCTGCAGCGCAAATAGGCCGAAGTCGTCAAAACTAGGATTGAAGCTGATCTCCGGATAGGGCTTTTTAATCATGTAGGCCGAAGCTTGCTCAACCTCGAATGAGTTTTTGAAAAGTCCCTTGGGCGATTTCAAGCTAGGCGGAAGACTCACATTTCAAGGTGGTTGTATTTTGTTTTCTCGATTTGCTACTGTCTTGTAAATTCGAGGGATTGAATCTGCGTTAGGATGGATAAGTCACCTTAACACCTTCAAGCCTTCTCGTGGCTGATGAGCGTGTTCGGGTTCTCAATTTTCTACTATCAGCAGTTTTCATTGAAAGCCCTGGCGCTTTTGTGTCTCTGTTTAAGATTCAAAATTTTTTATAACGTTGGATAAAATATTTTGTTGTCTGAGGTCCACGTGACATGTATGTGTACTTTTTTCGCTTGCTTTCAGTCAACTCTACAACCATTTCAAGAAAGAATGGAACAAGACCGTTTTCCATCACCACAAGGAAGCGTTTGACAAGATTTTGTCGGGAGATTTCTTTTTGCTATCTTCCTTTGAAACAGTAGTCGAAGCCCTTACTCAGTCATGCAAATTCGATAAGGTATGTTTGCTACGTAAGTGCTTTGACTTGCCACGCGATAGCACTCACTGCAAAACCGCGATCATTTTCTATGGAGTACATGTCACATCACTGGTCTTTCTCAGCTTGTTTCTGGATACTCATTGGCTTGCGCAGAAAAAAGTCTAGCTCTAGAAGATTCAGAAAGTTTTTGCCTGTTTCTGTTTTATTGTATTCAGTGTTGGCACCAAAAATATTTCAGGGGGAAAATATTTAAGTGCGGGACAACTGCAGACATCTAATGCGCAATACTTATTCCTCCCTGATTGTTGTATGGAGATCTAAAATCAATGTTTTTATCTTTGCTGGAATTATAACCATGCAACTAATTAATATTCATCAAGTCAATTAAGAAATACGTACATGTTGTGAACGAAATGTTTCTTACAAAGATACAAACAATCCCAAAAGCATTAAGTGACGTTTTCTTGGGACCATTGAAAGCTGCAGTCTTCCAGTGGCAGCACTAAATTTTTGCAAGAATAGATCTTTCCGCTCGTCTCTCAGCCATTTTGTCAAACCTCTGAAAATTAACTGCACTAGTTGAGCTTTGTGCGTCATTGCGTCATCTGCCTGCGGTCGGTGAAAACGCTCGTATGAGCTGAGAACGAGTTTTCACATACAGCAGTAGAGGCCCAAACAAAACAAAAGGCACTGTTTTTTGGACTTCATAATATTTTGATAAATATCTTGGTACCGTCATTCTCTTTTCGCCATCAATCACCCTTAAAACTCGCAAACAACTGCTTAACGATGATACAGTCAGTCTCAACAACGGTCGAGTTCTTCAGATCCAAAAGCGGTTGCAGTATAGGTTCATCAAAAACAGTGGTTCCCGAACTTGTTCGAGCCGTTGCCTACATAAAAAGGTAGCGGTTATGTCTTATTACCTTCAATATTTTGTGTCGTAAAAAGGATGAATCCAGTATGCTTATGTCCTATATTGTTCTCATTACTTTTCAGTAAGTTTATTTGATCACTGCAAAAAGTCAGTTATAGTTCATTAATCCGAACGCATCGGGGCATCACACACGAAAGCCAAAAGCCTTTACAGCTTATTAGTAAGAGCATTTGCTGGTGGAAGCCACTGTTCGTTTAATTCTGCTCGCATTTCAAGTCGAAAATTTCTTTTGCATTGATCGCTCATAATACTGAAGAACATTGTGGTTTTAGTTCTGCATTACCCCCAGAAGAAGCGCATATTACCCTGGGGGTAATTTACCCCAGTTTGGGAACCACTGATCTAAAAAGTTGCATTCATTGCATTCAAGAACGGAAAGTCCAGCAGTCAACTTGGTGTTGCCTTCGCTGAAGCGAGTTTCCATTTCACCTGAAATATCATCTAAAACACTGTAATATAGTCTGCGTAACTCGGCATGATCCGCAGGGTTTGCTTCACTTGTATCGTAGAGCATGCATTTAGCCAATCGAATGTTTGCAACTGACTGCCACTCGTCTGATGAGACATTGACCTCTGCAACTTGGAGTATAGTACGACCGGTGGGACAAATGCTGACTACCAGATTATTGTAAAGATCTTTTGGTAGGCGGCCATCTTCTTGCCTTTGCACATGACCTACCCAGCGGAGACAGTGCGTTTTAGCACTGTCAGTTATGTTCATGAGCTCCATCACAGAGATCTTGGGGACAAGATCGTGCCGCGCAACGCCTAAAATAGAACGCAAACAACGCAAGTGGAATGCATATTCAGATGTTCATGACCGTGATAGGTGGACCAGGTTTCTGAACAGTACAGGACATTGAGAACCAGTGGCGTAACTGACGGGCCGAAGGGGGACGAGCCATACCCCTGGTAAGCTAAATGTGAAAACCAGGACCCTTTTCAGTGGTTTGTTGTATTTTTTGCGTTTTTCGGGGTGTTTTCGTTTTTTTAATTAGTATAGACATCCACATTCACTATCATTTCTTAGTGGGCCCAATTCAGCTGTTTCCCCCCTTACTCAAACCTCAAGTTATGCCACTGCTGAGAACACAGGACTCTTAACGACAAGTTTTCAGTCCAAGTGAAAGATAGTGATTGTTCCACACTCGTAAACGCAATTGACCGAAAGCTGTTGCAGCTTTCCCCATCCGGGCATAAATCTCCGCGTCAAAAGAATTCGTACTGGTAACAACAGAGCCAAAATAACAAAACTTGTCCACCGTAGATAAGGCGTTGCAGTGGATCTTTGCCACGGGTGGGATGGAATCATAGGCGTAGACAGGGGGGATCAATGGGGCCATGTCCCCCCAAATTTTTAGAAAATATAGTCATTTTGTTCTTTGAGAAGCGTTTTTCCAAACAAAATAGTGTTATTCGCCTAAAATCAAACATTTTGCCCCCCCCCCAAATTTCTGGGCTGGCTACGCCACTGGATGGAATGGAAATATTCTGGTAGAGCAACATTGTTTTTCTCAAGCTGATTGACATGCCGAACTTGGAGCAAGAAGTGGCAAGTGAGTTGCAGAGGCCCTGCATCGCTTCAACGGACTAGGAGACCAGAGAAGCGTCATCTGCGTATGGATGTTCGCGCGCAAGAACAATCGACGAACCCGAACCTTTGTTTTGATAGGGAGGCTGTTGTGATTGAGGAAGCTCGCACTGGTGAGCGAGTGCAACAAGATTCCAGAACTTTTCAGGAAAGCAGAAGCACGATACTGCTGAAAAGAATAAATTAAACCATGCAGGGTTTCTCAACCTGTGCGCCATGGAACAATGTTTGACGGGTCACGGCCTGCTATTATTGAATTGAGAAGGTTTTGCAAGATTCGAAAACGTAGGTGGCTCTTGAGCTAAAAGCGTCACAATACGCTCTCTTTCGTCATTATGTATTAAGGGAGGTGTGGTTCTTGAAGTTGAGCAAGCGATGGCGTAACGTCATCCGCTATGCGTATATATGCTGTAATTGGCATTTTTAATATCTTGTTTAAAAATTTAAGTCATCCCTTCCTACGTAGCGGTCTGTGTCTAGCAAGTCATTCAATACAAAAGTATCGGCGCTACAGAGGCAAAAAAGGTCACTGCCCCAAGCCCACCACTTAGGGCGCTATTTTCCCTTCCACTTCTGCACGTTGCTGGGCACCGAACTCTTTGTGGCAAATTTACAATCAATGCGAAGGCTGAGCCTGGTTGTTTTTAGAAAGCATAGATATTCGAGGCTCAATACATGATAATGCACAGATAAGTCATCTTCCACATTATGTCCGCTGTTAGATTTTGTTTTCATGCTAACAAGAGCTGCCTGTCTGTCTCAAAATGCCTCCAGTAAGTGCATATTGTGCAGTGTGCATAACGTGGTAGGCTCAGTGGAAATTTCCATGTCACGATAATTTTTAATCTACTTCGCAACCGTTATGCTTTCGATGATTTTCCCACCGTTATGCAATGAACGCGTGACACCAACTTATTTTCAGGTAAATGCTTGATTTCAAGGTGGCGCCGTTGCAAAGAAGCACCATGGCTTCAGTGATGCTGGGAATGCACCTCGCGTTTTTCGCAGTTTCTGTTTTGTTTATAAGCTGGATTTGAAAATTTTGTCGCACATGCACCACTATGATTTCGTAAAATATTTGCAACTGCAAACACTCACGCCCGTCGCGTTTTCTTCGTGCTACTTTTTCAGAACAACAAACAATGCCTTCTCATATTTTACGGCTTTATTAGAACATGACGTCAAGATATATATTCAAAATGAATTAAAAAATTGTGGCTTGGTGGTAAAAAGACGAATAAATTTTTGAATTACAGTTGCTAATATTTTTGCAGGTTGGTTCAGGTTTTTACAAGTACCAGTTCGCTCTTCCTTTCCCGAAAGGATCTTTGGCCATTCCACTGTTTAACGACCATATTGCTCGACTTAGAGATAGAGGAGTCCTTGCTTCTATGGAAGATAAATGGTGGGTTTAAAAAATTAAGCAAACATGTTTTTCCCTCGACCATTGCGATCCACAAATGCTCCCAGTCTTTTCACCGCAGTGCACTCTACGAAGTAGAACAACGGCTTCCAACAAAGTTTTTCTTTCGATTATACCAGAGCTGTGTTTTGATGATCCATAAGACGCACACAACGCTCGTGAATACAAATTTTTCATATGGTTCTCGTACGAGTATGAAACATCTGGAATCCATTTATGAAAGCAACTGCACGCATGGCACATCGAAAAACTAGTACGTATCATTCCCACTAACTCCCGCATTCTTTTCATTTCTAGAGCTTCTTCAAACGTTTGTGAAACAAAAATGAACACAATATCTTTGAAGATAAATGAAACCAAAAATAATTTTTCACTGAAGTCTACAGTTTTTACAAACCCATGCTTCTGTGCACACAGTCATGACATTCATTACATGTATTTCACTGCTTGCTTGAAAAGAATGTGTACGTTGTGCAGAAAAAATACGGCCCAAACAGTTTTTACAGGAAATATGATTCTCAAACGCTACAGACGAGTGAAAACAAGCACATAATTTGCAATTCGACTTCAGTTGTTATGACTTTTCTTTGACTGACTTCGGGCCGCGGTTCTTAAAGCACATGCCGATTCGACTAATTTTCTTGTTGCTGTTTATTTTGCTTCCGTTCGTCCTTGACTTAAGCTAGTAAACAAACACCACTGTTGTGCAACAATCATCGATGCAATGACTTCTTAACGCGTTTTGCTATGAAAGGTGTTTCCTTCGTCGTCCCCACGGACTGCAAAAATTTTTGTGATCCATACCTCTTTCAAAAAATGTATCTCCTGTCCATACATCTCGTACCTCATCAATACATAGAATATGTTCCCCAGTTAGGACGTATCGACCCGCCAAGGGTAAGTTCCAACAGAAACGTTGGTCAGTATGTGTCCCAACCAGTAAATTTTTCCAGATTTGCATGTCGCATTTCATTGACTCATATTTAGGGGTGTATTGGGGTGGGAACGGCGTTCCTACACCTTTTTTTGGAGTGGGAACGCGTTCCCACACGTTTTTGCTTAAGTAACTTTACTTGAAGATTTAGACCAGTGTTTCTCAAAGTGGGCGGAATCGCCCCCTTGGGGGCGAATTTGATGGGCAAGGGGGCGAAAAAACATCAAGGGGGCGAAAATGCTCAATTACTAATCGATCATTGAGTTAACTTCAGTAACCTATCATTATGACTTGTTAGATTCCTTAAAATTTTGATTTACTATGACAGTCGTTGGAGGTTGTTGCTAAAGCAATTTATCTGTTGAATTTTTAATCTGGATCGTCTATGTGCCCAGCTACAGTGTGGATTATTTCAGGGCTGCGGAGCCGTCGTAAAAATGTCACAGCTCCGATTCCGGAGCTCTTTTCATGAACATTGCTCCAGTTCCGGAGCTCTTGGTTTTCATGAGTATGGCTCCAGCTCCGGAGCTATCTTTTTTCATGGCTCAGGCTCAGGCCCAGCTCTTGCCTCTGTGCGTTTTCACACATTAATATTTTAATTGTCTTGGTATGCATCAAGTTGAATGAAAAATGAATTAAATCAAGTACACAAAACTAAGAGAATATACCAAACTTTTTTCAGCAATTTAATCTAGTATTTTTTTACATGCAGCGCTCTTACCATGAGGAGATCAGCGAGAAAAAAACAATCACAGGTTCAGACGATTCAGAGAACAGTTACTGTACTAGCAGAAACGTAACTCAAGATAACGGTAATATAAACAACTTCTGGAAAGGTAGTCGCTGGTTTTGCCGTCAATGCCCGGGGAGCTTTTGTTTCTTATACGACCAGAATCAAGAAAATGGTTGTTTGGAAAACTACATTTGTGTCCGAGCATTTAAACACCAGCCAGTCCCAATTGACCAAGTGTTTTGCACTCGTTGTATGCTTTGCCTGTTGCAGTCTTGGCGATTCCAGTTAACAGCGCTGCTCGGCATAGGTGTAGGATAAAGCAAATTTTGGGGGTGCAAAGGATTTTTGCACAAAATTTCCCAAACTTGCCCAAAAAGTTGTCGTGCAACTTTTGCCGAGACCTCCAAAAAAATGGTCTTCACTTGTTTTTCTGCGAACCTTGGGCGCCATTTTTCGAAGTCAAACAACGTTGGGCACTATTTTTGCCCACATCTTCAGAGATTTTCTTCGGATTTCCAGGGATTTTTCCTAAATTTTCCAGATTTTCAACGAATAAAAACGTTTGTGGGTGTGTTTGCACCCCCGCCAGGGCCGGTTTTTAGCCGATTTGGCCGATTTCTTCTAATTGGGCCCCGCGCCAAAGGGGGCCCCACGCTGCGCCTACTAAGCAACACAAACCTCTACACTTTCCATCGAAGCTGCTTGTGTATAGTGCTGGCGTGGGGCCCAGTGTTTTTAAGGTGATTTGAGAGACCACAGCGGTTCTCAATTTTTTCCTACAGTCTCTCAAAATACATTATAAACTCGCTTTACTGCTACCATCAAAATACACGAAAACTTTGCTTCACAGTCACCTCGTTATTCAGATAAAACAGTTGCGGTCTCTCAAAATGTGTTTGCAGTCAGCAAGGTCAAACTTTAAGAATAACCCTGGCGGGCCCCATAGTATTTTGTAAGCGTGGGATCCCCTGCCAACGAAAACCAAAATCTAAGTGAACTGCGCGGTTTCACCCCCATCAAATTATTTGGTAAGAATGGTTATTGCATATCTTCAGTAATGCGTAGTTAAATTATTTTCATAACATCTCGTTAAGGCTGAGGGGGCTTAAATTTTTAAGCTGTTTTCTGTTTCATTGAAAAAGCGTTTCGTTTTTATCAGGTCAGGTTTCAATAGTTGTTGCAAAATACGGTTCGATAGTTGTTGATATTTAATAATTACTACTGGTTGTATTCTGAAGGCACCGTTTAGTTTATAATTGCAAATGTGTGCTGCTTCATCAGTCTATTACTAGCGTTGTTCACGTTCCCTGTCGCAGAGATTTCAAGAGACAACCCGAGATTGACAGAAACTATTGAAATAAACCTAGTTTTTATTGTGAATGACTATTTCAAATGTGCAAAAACTATGGTTTCTCAAAAAGTAACATAAAATTACTAACAGTAGTAACAGAAGTAACATTATACAGGCTTCGGCCTGCCGCCAATTGTCATTAAACAAATTCGTCGCATTGCATGCGATAAAAAAAAGTGACAATTTGGTTCAAGTGGAGTGAGCCTTACGATGATGTTGTGGTGAAAATTGCATCATGAATTACTACCGAAGCAAGGATTATGGCAGGGGTGGCCAAACTACTGTCCACGGGCTGCATCCCGCCCGCCGACCAATTTATTCAAGTTCGCCAAACGCCTTGCACATCTTTTCA
>Ga0210059_1000886_pt1 | contig 42341 bp, 29 predicted proteins | sample Ectturendosymbi2_FD_188042 | JGI IMG/M metagenome (GOLD analysis project Ga0210059, IMG submission 188042) | Ecteinascidia turbinata endosymbiont from Florida, USA - Sample 2 (SPAdes) (version 2) | ecosystem: Host-associated > Tunicates > Ascidians > Unclassified | place: Key West, Florida... | reverse complement strand
ACTGCAGTGATAAAAGCACCAAGTGCGGTGCAGAACGCCGAGAGGTGTAGTGTGCTGGCGGGCAAGGCGACAAAGCTGGACATGCGGATTGACGTCGAGCACCTTGCTCGATTTCCAGCAGCGCAGGCAGTAGGTTTTATGAGATAAAATTTCATTTGTTCAGCACTTGCCGTGAGACTTTTTGTCTTCGACAATTAAACGCTTCGTGCTCCGGATGAGTATGTGCTACAGTATCGTCTTGCCCTTGCGTCAGAATGAAGCAAGCAAACACAGTTCCGTGCCATAATGATTGTTTGTAGATCTTTATCGCTCGGAAGCCTGTTATAAGGGCAATTGCTTCTTTTCTTTGCCAAAATACGATTGGCAGTTGCGACCCGTAATGACGGGCCGCGCACTGCCTCGCTGCAGCGCGAGTTTGGAGAGGTGGGATTAGAGTGAAGTCTTCATGTCATTTTTTTCGACCAGAGCGGGCGAACGTGTTTGTTTGCTTTTCGTTTTTCGCTGACAAGCCGTGTCGCACGCAGATTATTGATCAAAAGTCGTAGTACTGAAAGCACCGTCTACTCGAAGAGTTACGAGGGTGCTTGTCTGAAGCGTTTGGTCGCGTAATCTATCCCCTTCTGCAGTGTCTGAGCAAGCCGATGTTAGTCATTTCCCAGTTGTCCACAGGACACGAGTTCAGTTAAGTAGCGGTACTGGTGAATTTCGGGTCGCTTTGAGCTGGTTAAAAATTGTTTCGCAGTGTCCCAGAGGGCAAAAGTTTAAGGCATTTCAACGCGTTTGTTGTTTCTTTTGAAGACAGTGAGCGGAGAAAATATTTGAGATAAAAACTGAGTGCGAGGTAACTTAATAAAGGTGCGTGGTGCCGTTGGAGAAATAGTTGCTTCAATCAAGTGCAAAAATGTGTTGTTTCCTGTGGATGTGAGTGTATACATTTCAAGACAATTTTCGGTGTCAAGGCAAATAGTGTTAAATTTTTTTCAAACGATTTTTCTTCCGAACAGCTGTTCTGTGAAATGCACCAGCGATTCGGCTCTTTGCTTGCGCACTTGTTTTTGTCATCGGAATCTCTTTAACGCGCTCGTGTACTTCATGTGTTTTTACACTGTTTCAATCTGGACATTACGTCGACGAGATTTGCCGACACTGAAATTAGTGTTTTGCAACAGATTAGTGTAGCAACTTCACTATTAAGTCTTTGTTTTTTTGTGACCGTTGGTGTTGAGTTACTTTAGATCTCTTGCAGCTCTCACCGCCTCCGCTAAGCCTCCATTAATCAACCCTGAATGGGAGAAGGTATCATCACATTTCTCCATCGTTCTTTTGTGTCGGTTAATGCTTGGGTGAACGAATGGAGTGACGTCTAGTATTTGAAAAAAGTAGACCTGTTAATTAAGATTCTTGGGCATCTATCTCGCTAACGTCTTATCTTTTCGTTCAAACGCAATTGTGGAAAAGTGGCAGGTGGTACTAGACCGTTGAGAAAAAGTACGTTGTACCGTAGCGGCTTGGAAAAATCTTGTTTTTTTTGCAACAATTTGATCTAGAAATTTTGGTTTACCGCTGGATTTTGCGAATGTTTAATGCTAATGTTGCATCCCTAAGAAAGCCAACACCGGATTTTGACTAATTGTGGAGGATAGTTACGAAGTGCTGCAACGAAATAACAAATACAATACGTTGTGTCATGTCCAGGTTCTGACCTTGCCGCATCGACCGGATCTGCGGTCAGCGGACGTCTACTATTTTTAGCGTTTGACGTTCACTGACGCGTGACATCTACTTGTCGAGCGTTCAAAACTATTTGTTTGCTGTAAATGGTAACAGGTGTCGAGAGAACGTCACCAATCGTCAAAACATCTTTTGTAATTCAGAAGCTGCTTTTTAACGACATTCATGAAAACAAACGGTGGTCAAAATTTTTGCGAGGGATGCTGTTTGACCCAGCATGATTAAAATTTATCTTTGTATTTGCACACTAATTAAACTCAATTCCGTGTAAAGTATGCGCGAATAAATAAACTTGCCGCAATGCTGGCGGAGAGAAAACAGCTGACGTTGTGGTCGCCTTGACAATAATGTGTTCATATTGATATTGTGTGATGTTTAATTTATTTGCTGTAGGCAATCGGTGAAAAACGTAATAGTTAGCTCTCAGCAAGCTGCAGTAGCGATATTGTCAGTATGAAGCACTTGGTCGTTGTTGACCATTCCGATAAGGCTTTGTCAATCAGCGACGCGCGAACTGTTCTGGATATTCAGGTAAGCTGGACGGTTTATAGCGCTAACCAGTTCATATCAGAAACTACTGAGCTGGCACTGCTGTTTCTCTTCGTTTGGCAAGATTCTTATACATCAGTGCAGCGAACAGTGGCTGCGTCTTGTGTTAACAGAAGCAGTTTTTGTTTCCGATCTAATTTAAGAACTGGTGGAGCTGGTGTCTGTGTTTGCGTGATTGGCATAAAAATAAAAGCTGCGTAGTTTAAATTGAGCTTAAATACGCATTCTTGAGCGTTTCTGGCGTGCTTGAAAAGAGGAAGTAAATATTTGCTTTCGTGGTTAAATGGGCGTTTTTTCGCAGATCTCGCTTGTTGTTGACAGTTAGTTTCGCGAGAGCAATAACTTACTGGCAAGTAGTCGCGTCTACTAAGGAATATACGTCTTTCAGTCGGAAATTGCCGAGTTAGGTGGCGAAACTAGTGAATTAATAAAATGCCCGTGTCGCCCTTGTGCGCAGGATGAGAACGCCAAGCTTCGCGAACAGATGGATGTCATGATGATGACGATGAAGCAGAAAGACAGCGAGAAGTGTCACCAACAGCAAGGTGCGTTCATTTTTTGTATTGCTTTGCGTTCGTTTGTTTGTCCTCATTTCTTTACCTGATGTCATGGCTTGCCAAACAGCTGCTGGTGTTTAGTGATGCGAAATCTGGTGTCACCGCAGCTTTCTCGAGTTGCGCGGTTGTACAGTCCATGAACCGTATAGTTTCGAATCTTGTGTTACTTGCTTGTTGTGTGGTAGCAACTAAGTTGTCTTTCGGTCACAGATCGTATTTTTTAAAATGACCGAAAAAAAACTAAGTCAAGTCGGTCATAAAGTACGAAAACGTAGACTGGTAAATAATGTTACGGCGAGTTTTAACATTATTAATGGGAAAAATGACCGAAATGTCTCACAAAAAAGAACTAGGGTGGCAAATTTGTAAGTATTTTTCGAGCAGTGCAACCTGCATTGCGCGTTAATGATTGTTTTAGTGATTTGCCATCGGAATTTTAGACTGCGACGTTGTGTGCAGATGTTGACGTTGTGTCGAATGATGGCTTAAGTTCGTCCTTGGATGACCTGGCTTCGGCTGCGAGTGGCGATGCGCTGCACTCGAATTCCGTTTCCCGATCGACTTCGACCGAGAACCTTCTGGACGATGTCGGCCGTAGCAGACGTTCAGGTAAGACGTGAGCGCTTTTACAACGTTCCCTCGATGTGTGGCAGTGTTTCGCGTCGTTTTTAACGTGAGCCGCGCTGCTCGTCATGTGGGGTTGCATTATGCCTGCTGTCAATTGTGTTTTGAAAAACGGGTGTTGATTGGCGCAGGGTCACGTGATATAACTTCGGAGGATTGCTTGAGCGAATCGTCTTCGGTGACCGTTGCAAATCTGACCGAGCGCATCCACCGCATGGAGGAGAGCCACATAAGTACCAACGAAGAGCTTGAAGCCACCGTGCAGGTGATTTATAACTAGTCTACCCTGCTCGTTTGCGATTAATATTCTTTTCTCAGTTGGGGTCGCCCGTATTTTTAAATAGGAATGCTTTCGTGTCTGTTGCATTGCTGCAAAAAATACGTTTTCTTGGTTTTGACCGTACCCACCGTGTCCCTCCCTTGTTGCTGCTGAAACCTGTTTTCCCTGGTGCCATCGTGATGCTTTTTTGTCTGCTGCCAGGAATTGACCGACTTGCAGAAGTCCGTCCCGGAGTTGACGATCGACAACGACCGTTTGCAAAAGGAAAAGGAGTACCTGCTCGAGAAGCTCGAAGAAACAGAGAAGAGACTTGCCGAACAGACGTCCAAAGCAGAACACCTCGAAGTGAGTGCTGCGATATTTCGCGCTTGCCGGGTATTCGTTGCGCTGCCGTCTCGGCCAGAGTGCGACTCCAGCAGGCTCGAGTGTTTGCTTTTACCTGCGAGCAGCTGACCCACATTCTTATTGAGAAAGGTATGAGATCTGTTCCCTCCATCAACAAACGGTGGCTGCTCTTAAAGCAACGAAGGGATTTGACTGAAATGACGAAGTTGTCAGGTTGCTTCAAGCAAGCCTGTTAACGTCATTCGTCTTCCAAGTCAAAACAACATGCGCGGAGACCTTCTCACACGACTCATTAGAGACAAAATAAAGTTTGTGTGAACACGCCTCTCTACCTTGTCGAAAAATGTTTTCTTGCTTCTAGACACCGTTCAACTTTGTTTGCCGTCACGTTTTTTGTCAGAACGCGATGCTTAGAAAATTCGCCAAGTGCTACATACCGCATTTCCAGCTGCCAGAACAGCACCGAATTAATGTCTGGTACAGTGATTAAAGGCTGCAGTTGGCGACCTGCGCCGCAACGACGTGGCCAACACTTTCGTTCACTGCTCACCTTTTAGTGAGCAAGGAAAGTGAGGGAAGGACATTTCACAGTCGCGTTATTGATTGACTGGTAAAGTTTTTCGTATCCATTCTGACGTACTGTGCTGCTGAGGCAACCTGCGCGATGTAACTAAAAAAACACCTCCGTCTGCTAATAGCGGTGGCTAAAAATAGAAAACGGGAACTTGCTTTTGTTGTATTCAATTACTTCGCACGGTCCACTCGGTTGGGCGTTGCTGAAAAACGGATTGTTTTATCGGTTGAGGCATTTGCTTGTATTTACCACCGAGCAATCATACCTTGCAGATGAACCTTGACCTGTCAATCACTTGTGCAGTTTTGTTGCCACGCAAAGAGTGGCGCGTGTAATCTTACGTAGTTCTGGACAGCATGCATAGTCCTCGCAAATGGGCAGCAGCTCGTTGAATGTTACACAGGGTTGTAACAAGAGAGGATCCGTTACGATGCAAATACGTAATGTGTGAGAAGCTCTGCTTATTAATGTCCGAGCGCTGCAACGCAACCACTTTGACCTCGGAAATACGGAGAAAAAAACGCAATGTTGATACGTAGGCTGTCGTCTGCTAAAAAAGCTAAAAAGCGTGTCCTTTGTTAAAACGCTTCTGCACTGCGTATCGCCGGCATCATTGAAGTCGCTGTTTGTGAAGCTGGTTGCTTGAATTAAAGCGGAACCGCAAGCCGATGCAAACATCAGCTGCAGATGCTGCCCGCATGCCCTTCACGAGCCTTGTTATGGAGCTCGGCGCTGCGCTTGGCCTCGCGTAAACCCGAGCGAAAGTCCGATAATGTCAGGCCGCCCCCCACTGTAATTACGTATTGCTGCTGCCGAGCCCTAGACTTCCAGCTCCTGCAGACGGCGTTGCCAGTTCGCTGCTGTCTTGCAACTGCGCGCTGATTCACGTTTGCGTAGGTCGATCTCCCGGTGGAGAACGTGTTTTGCCAAAACGCGAGAGCGTTTCCTCAATGGTCGGAATTTGTTTGGGACTAGGAGCGTTGTTGTGACTCGTTTCAGTAGCAGCGGAAGAGTGGACGTACTTATCTTCAGTTCAGATTCACGCCGTTTCGCACCACGCTCGCTCGAGCCCTGGCGTGGTGTCGCTGAGCTCTTGCCTGATTGATTGCTCGCGATCGATCGAAGGTTTGTAGGCTGCTAGCGTGGTTTGATGTCGCGAAAACCACCCAGCGCTGCACGATGAAATGCCAGTGCACTGGACTCGAGGTTTATCTCGAAGCCGGCAGTTAATTCGCTGGGCAGCATTGGGTTAATGTTTAATCAAGCTACAGCTTAGAGACGATTGCGAAACGGTTGTTGGCGCAATAATACGTAGTAAGGGCAGAGAGAACAAACCTCGTTTCTGGTAACAGCTACGAAGCTGATTCGTTTAAGGCAACCTAGCTTTGTTTACATTATTTTACTGGGATGAATTGAGGTAGTAACAGGCCAAGAATGAAAAGAAAGTGTTAACCTGTTTCTTATTGAAAGGTCAAGGCTGGTTTTCTTTTTAGATGAGACATTTCGGTCATTTGTCCCGTAATAGTATTAAAACCCGTCGTTAAAGTATTCACTAGCCTAACTTTTCGGACACTATGACCGAATTGACATAATTTTTTCGATCATTCAAAAAAACTGGGTGAATGACCGAAAAAAACAGGGTCAAGGTCTACAGTCCGTAATAACTGTAATTGATCCGTGTAGTAAAGAGACAGTTGCTCAAAAGTTGATTTTTGTCAGTTGAAATGTTACCAATCAGCATTAGAAGTGCGTGTCACTACTGTTTGGTGAGATCGTGGAGTTTAAACAACAAACTCGGCGAACAATAATTATTGGCAAGTTTTGCTGGGAAGTTGATGAATACACGTGCTGTGCTGGCTGCTTCGCCCAGAGTAAGAAGCTGACCGCTGATGTGCAAAGGTGTGCTTCATGTTGCTTCCCTGTTTCGGCCAACATTTTTGACTTAACCTGACATTGTGAAGTTGTGTATCTGTCTATAACACCTACAGTTGCATCATCTCCATTTGTTTTGCTTTGCACAGCGGTGGTAAGTTAACTTTCCCTCAGGTGAATACTTCGCATATTTCAAGCTAAAGTTGGTTGTCAGACAAAATTTGTATTTGCTGAAACTGTGACGTCCTGCTCAGCAGTGTCAGCAACGATATCAACAAAATGCATCCTCCGTTTAAATGCTGTTATGGCTCAGAAATATAAAAGTTTTTTTTTTTTTTGTTAAACTATTGGTGATTCGAACCGAAGAAACATAAACATAAGAACAGAAGACAAAAATAAATTTGGTGTCGAGCAAAAATATCTTGGCCTATACATTGCAGTGCTTTAAGTGCCCTGGATCCCATATCGCTGTGTTGATTACGTAATCTTGGTGGGCGTTTGAGAAAAGGCAGTCAAATTTTTACGGTTGCTTAGTAACTGTCATGTTCTGGACGTTGAATACTGCCTGGCGAAATTCAAACTTACCGTCATCCTCGCAGGTCTTGGTGTCTGACCATTTGAGCGACGACGCAACTCACAGCGACCTGAAGCAGCAGTATGTGCGCTTACTCAATGAGAGAGAACAGCTGATCTGCATCCGGGAATCGATGAGCAAAGAGCTGCGTGCCTCGGAAGAAGAACGAAAACAAGCGGAGGGGCGCGAAGACGCGTTTAAAGAACGTCTGCGGCATCTCGAGCGCGAACTGAACCAGGCAAGCACAGAGAAGTCGATGCTGGAAAAGCGCTTGAAGGTAATTAAGTTGACCCCTAAACCTGCGCTTTGTGCCGCACATCTAAATATGAATGTATTGTTATTCTTATTTTACACGTTAGACTAATGCATGTCGCAGTGGTAAAAAAGGTGCGTGTGTTTGTGTGGATGATTAACTTATATTGATGTTCCACAAATAATAGCGCATTTCGAAAACAAAACGTTTCGCTTCATAAACTTTTCTCAGGCGTTGCCATGACAGTGCAGGTGAGGATTTCGGCGCGCAAGTGCGTTCACTGTCATCAGTTGTTCGCACTAATGGCCCTTTAATCAATATTTGCTGATGTCAGCCGCACAACGAACACATTCAATTTGTTCACCGGATCCCGCTCGACTATTTACTAACGTTTTTAAGGGTGCTAGAAAACCGATTAGGTGGTTTGCCAATCGGGTGGGTTCCCGCGAGAATCTGTAAACGGAGAGATGTTCAGCCATGAGCATTTGCTTGATCGACTTTCCTGTTTGGTTCGACCCTGTCAAACTTCTTTGAAATTCCGCGCAGAGAATTTGCTGAATGCGTTGTTCTTTGTCATTTAACGTTTGTAACTTTTCTGCGTTACGGTTGTTTTTTTCACTGCGTAGGATCTGACTTTTTTCGGTCACAGATCGAAACGTTTTTGAAATGATCGAAAAAAATGAAGTCATTTCGGTCAGTATGTCTGAAAATATAGGCTAAAAACACCGTTACGGCGATTTTTAATACAACTGTGAGACAAATGACCGAAATGTTTCAGTGACCAAAATGTCTCAGCTGAAAATGACCGAAATGTTTCAGCGAAAACAAAAACAGCTTGGGATGCAGTTGGCTCGTTACAGTCATCGGTCGGCGTTGTGTTGTGCATCGTTCAAATAGCGTTTCTAATGCTGCAGGACACGAAAGCGAGTGCCGAGGGCGAACACAGTGAGATCGTGCAAAAGCTCGAAGAAGAGTTGCGCAAAGAGCGGCAGCGAATGATGGCTGTCACCGGTACGCTGCAAGACAACGCCGGCGGGAGAGCTGGCATGAGTATGCTTGAACTGGTTGACGCTCTGAGAAGTGAAAAGCAGGTGAGTTCACGGCCAGAAGAGATGAATACTGTAGCGCTTGAAGTACTATGCCTGTGAAACGAGCAAATCAGAACCTGTCTGCTTTTATTCCCTATATGTGATTGTACGTGAGAATTGACGAACGTTTTTAAGTCACATCGTCAGTTGCTTGCGTCTTAAGTTGTCAGTCACAAAAAATTAAAAATGATTGAGAGACGCGAAACAGCAGTTGTGGGAAATTGAATCACTGCGCACTGCGCAGCTTCATAGATGGGAAACAGTAGAGCAGCTTATATTCGTCTAGGAAGGTTCGTGCTGTGCTGGCTTAATTGGTTGGTTCGATTTTGTAATTAACGTTCTAATCCCTTGAGGCAATCGGCATGTCGCTTTTCAATTTGTGAACACCGCGCTGCCTTCTTGCGACAGGAACTCGAAGAACGGTTCCTGTTGATCGAGGAAGACTTCGCTCACTGTCAGGACGAAAACGAAAGACTCGATGCCCGCGTTGCTGAGCTTGAAGAAGAGCTGGAAGCCAATAATGCCAAGGTCCTCTGATTTACTGTATCTTAACTTATAAATATAGTTTGCCAGATCCATCATAAGGGGTTCCTGCGCAGTGTGGAAAACATGAAAAAAAGTTTGGTCATTGTCCAGCCTGGAAAAGTCTGGAAAATCTTTTTGTCTCTTAGTATGGAAAAAAGAATTAATTTTCCAGAATTGATCTTTAGACATGCATTTTGATGTTTTTTCTGATTTTTGTGATAAGATTGATAATTACGCTTTCATCGCGTCAACTATATCATAGTACCTGTATTTGACATGGGTATGTCGTTCGGAAAGGTTGAGTTTGGAAACAGTCCGGAAAAAGTCTGGAAATTTATGTTCAAACTTGCGTAGAAACCCATATCTGTGGTTCGAATTAGCTGCTGTTTGAGAGCGGGTGCAATGTGTTGAGTCGTTCGCCAAAAGTTGTTTCGAGCTGCGTGAGGTTTTTGTTATAAACAATCTTGCAAGATTAAACTTATTTGAGGATATTCTTATGAAGTTTCTTTTGAAAGCGATCGTGCCCCAATTTCTCAGTACCGCTCAGTGTTATGCACGTCACTAAGACGTCGTTGCGTTTGTGTCTGACGCCATGCTTTGTTCGACGCAGTCGAAAAAAGACTTGTCCGAGCTCTCGGAGCTGATCGACAGACTGCAGGAAGACCTGCGCATCAAGCAAGTCAGTCTGGATGAAGCAAACGAAACGCTGTTCGTGATGGAGGACTCTGTTGAGCAGCACATTGCTGTCAAAAAACACGACAACCACATCATTCAGCAGCTCAACAACCAGATATCATCGCTCAAGGTTTGTCCTTCCAGTACAATCAACTCCAGTCACTCTGCGGCTGGGTTCTGACGACTGGAGCGGGTTGAAGTTGTGAAACCACGGTTGTGCTGGAGATGGCAATACGTCACCTCTGACACGCGAAGCGCGTCACAGCGGCGAGTTCAAGCTCCTGCGATTCCCTGAAACGCTGCTGTCGTTTTTTCGGCATAAGTAACGCAGAGCAGATTATCTGTGCTTCTCCTGCACCACCGCGCTGCTTAACTTCACACCGATCTATTGCACGAATTGTCGTGTGTGGTTGTGTTTCATCTCATGGCACTTCTCAATTCAAAGGTGAGATTTCACGATTGAGATGCTTATGTAACTTTTCTGCAGGAGGAACGATTTCGCTTGGAGAAAGAGATTCAGCAACTGAAGAAAGAGCAACGTACTCAAACCGAGGAATGGAAACAGTTCCAGGCTGACTTGCAAATGGCGGTCATGATTGCAAACGACATGAAAGCTGGTAAGATGCCGCGGTGGATCGCTGTGTGACTTCTGGCATAGGACTTCAGTCATAACATGCTCAACTTCGTTATTACTCTTGGGCTCATGTTTAGTGAAATAAAACCCTCATATTTAACAAGTTTTTTTGGGGTGAACTGTTGTTCTAATTTGGCTGTTCTACAAGGGCTCGCTGTATGCAGTGGACCAGGGGTTCCCAACCTTTTTACGATCTCCTATCACTTTTTCCAGAACAACTAATTTGATCGAATCTTAGTGTGTTCAGAAGAAAAATACACATTGAAATAACAATGAAAGGCCGCAACCAAACTTAATGAGGTTTTTGTTTACATTCCACCGATTGGTCGATGCATGGCCTAAATTTTCTAACTGCAAATTTCATAATGTTACGTAACAATAGGAATAGCAGGCTACAGGAAAGTTTATTTAGAAACAAAACCCGATACTCAAACTATAAAGCTGTGAATCTAGGTTTTTGTGACAAAATATAAGTTATTCGCGGACGCCTGGAGGACCTTCGCGTACCACAGGTTGGGAACCCCTGCAGTGAACCAATGGGACTTGTTTCTAAGCTAGCAGCATTTAATGGTAACTGCGAAGTCTTTCTTAAAAACGATGGAAGTTATTTGTGAAGTGATCGGGATTTGCGATAAAGTGGAATGGAACTGTGCACCTGCGTCCGTGCCTCGCTCGTAGACAGATCGAACGCAATGTAACGGAACCCTGTCTCTCACAGAGACCCAGGCGGAGGTCACTCGATTGCGGAGCGAAAACCAAGTGCTTGACGAGACCGTGACCAAGCTCCGAGTCGAAAACGATCAGCTCCGAAGGCGTCGCGCGTCCACCGTGTCCGCCACGTCCTCGGCCATTCTCGAAGCTGCCGGACTTCGCCAGAACGTCGCGCGAACGAGCGTCGAAAGCAGCTTGACCTCCCTGCGCGACGCATACAAACGTCGAAGCGGCGAGAACTCTCCCGGCGTGCAAAGTCTGATCAAGTCCTTCGACAGCCAGTCGGCCACGGCCGAGCCGTCGAGCCCTTTGTCGCCCACGCGAACCCACCCCCCACTCACTGCTTCTGGTAGTGTCCCGAACCTACCTGCACCGTCGTTCAGTCCCATAAAGAACCAGCCAAACCAAATGGGGCCCATTTCGGGCCGGACGTCTTCGAGTCCCATCACAGCTACAGTCAGCCCGATTCAGCGCCACCATTCGCTCAGTGCTCCAACGCCGTCCGTGTCGCAAGTTGGCGCTCAAGCCCCATCATCTTTTGCGAATAAGCTTCAGCCAGGGTCCAACGGCGATTCGACGGGAAGCAGCAAACCAGGAACACCCGACGGCAGTCTCAGCGGCGGTAAGGCTTGTCAGTGGACCGGCAGTGTGTGGAAATTTTCTTTAAATCACTGATGTTTTCATTATTTCGCATTTTTTGTCCGGAGATCACTGCTTGTTTATGTCAATGTTTTCATGTAAAAAAATTGCCCTACAGAGAAGACTTAAAAAGCTGATGATTAACTGTTGTATTCGTGCAGTTAGTGGAGCGGATCTGACTCAAATATCGAGCTTGCTTCGTCATTCATCGCAGGATGGAAGAATGACCACTGTTGATGGAAGGAAGCCGCAGTTAACAGGTTGGTGAAGAGTAACTTTGCTAAGGTTCTTAATGAAACTGAGCGCCATATTTATATCAGGTATTATCGTTTTTGGCGCACTTCATTTTGTACATTTTAAAAATTTTCTTTCCAGTTTTCGTTCGTATCTCGTAAGGAGGATCAAAACTCTAAGGGATATTTTTCTCCCTTTAGTGAAATTTTCGTTTTCGAGTATCAAGTCAGTTTTAAAACGAGAAAAATTCAGTTGGCCTCAAAAATAAGTTTCGCGTTGCGACCCCCAAAATTCTGAATAACGGCGAGTTTGCTTATATATCTTTATTCTAGCTAGAGCAATTAGAATTATAGCGTGTGTCAACTATTAACTGAGACGAAAACAACACTCGGCATACTTTAACCGGAATTTCTATTGATAGTGAAAATAGTCGACTTTTGCAATGCTGGCGAGATCATTTCCTGTCTAGCCGCCATGTTTTTTTCGCAGAAATGATGGATCGACTCCCCCCAGCAAGGACCTACCCCACCTCCCTGGTGACGTCCACGCCAGTGGCTTCTGGCAGCGCGAAGCATCGTGCTCTTTCGTCGGCAACGCCGACAGGCGATCCTCTCGCGACGCTCGCGCGACGTTATGGAGGCTCAAAGAGGAACGCTTTGCTGAAGTGGTGCCAGGAGAAAACCATGGTGAGTCTTCCTCTGGGCTTAGGTGGTACTTCGGATAGTTTTCAAAGCTCATCAGCATAAACTGTTTCTCCAGCCAGTTGCATGCATGACTTTGTGAAGCTAGGCTCGTAAATTATGCGAAATCACTGCGATTACTGTTTTGACGGTTGTACGGCTTACGCAACCGTGAAATAAGCCGAACGAGATATTCGACTTTTTGTCTATATTCGTTCATGCTTGTATTAAAGTTCTAAACCCAAATTAAGATTCGTCCGAAATCTCGGCCAAAACTTGAAACTGGGCTTTCCTCAAAACCGACCCGTACCCCAACGGTTGTTGTCAAGTTCTTCTCTCGACCACTACAGGACTACGACGGTGTCGACATCACGAACTTCAGCAGCAGTTGGTCGGACGGGCTCGCTTTCTGTGCTTTGCTGCACGCTTACCTCCCCGCCCACATACCGTACGAATCGCTGCGCCTGACCTATGTATCCGCTTCCGACGACAAAACGAAGTCCCAGCTTCAAGTGAGTTGCTGCTTATGACGATGTTTTTCCAAATTATTGTTTATAGTAAGAAGGGGCGTTAGCGACGTGGGTTACTGGAAGGAGACAAGCTTTGCCAAACTGAGACACGCGGCGGAATCTGAATTGTACATCGCTTTTCTTCAATGAATGCAACCAGCAACACCTGGACCAGGAAAATTTCTGCAGCTGGTCTGCCAGGAGCAGTTTACAACGCCTTTCCCCTCAAAAAGGGCGAAATAACTTCGCCTTTCTTTTAAAAAATTGGTTAGTTGGCCATTTTTCGCCCTGACCTGAGCCAGCGGCCTGGGACGGGCCTGCTTGTTCCACCCCTTCATGGCCACCAAACATGTTGTCCATACCTCGAGGTACAAAAGCCAACAAACGATCGCCTCGCTGAGATTGCTGGCTGTGCTTTCGAGACGCACGGGATCCATGTGTTGCTTCGTGCATTGCAGGCGAAAAACTTCCGGCTCGCATTCGCTGCAGCTGAGAGCGTGGGAATTGAGCCGACCTTGTCCGCGGATGAGCTCACCAACAAGGAACGGCCCGACTGGCAGCGCGTCATGTCCTACGTCACGCAGATATACAAGTACTTCGAAACGTGAAAGCCTCGTTTGGAAGGTTCGCACGCGCTGAAGAAAAAGGCATTGCCAGGAGTACCTTGAGCTGACCGGCCGCCAGTTCTTCTGTCACTGATTCAGACAATCAAACGACGTTTGGTCGGACTTGTGAAAAGCGTTGCCAGATTGATATACAGGTCAATCGCTCGGAAAATTGTCGGCTTTATCACAAAGCACGCTGGAAGTGAAGCAAGCCGCGCACGAGCAGCAATTTGCAACGTGTCGGTGTGTGACTGAAAACGCTGCCTCGCGTGGCGGATTGCTATGTTCTACGTGGCTTGCACCAGTTTCAGTACCTTATCTTCAATCACGCAGGTTTATTGTCGCTTTCCCGACACTGAGTGGTCCGGTTTACGGATCCTGTCTTCGTTTGCGAACTGTGCGTGCGCGAACTTTAGCTGCAAAAATCTGAGGCGAGTGGCTGCTCTGGTCGAGATCTTCGAATTCATCGATTTTATGTTTTTACACAAAAGCTTGCTGATACGGAAAATTTTCAACACTGTCGTTGTTCTGCTTATTATTATTATTTTTGTTTCTGGACGAATAACTTCTGTGTTTTCTTATCAACACTGTGCCGGCGTCGCCCTATTCCGTTTCCCGCTTAAAGCCAGTCGCGTGTGTTGTTATTGTGAAGAATTGATTTTGCGAAGCTGCTACTGTTGACGCCGGGCCCGCGCCGAACAACGATAAACTGCATATTTTCACTGTTTATGTGAACGTGAGTTCGTGTACTTGCAACGATAAACGACGCCGGAATTCACTGTACTGTTTGCTGTGTGCAGTCAACCAATGTCCGGTCCGAAATACTTGCCGTGGAAACAGGTAACGTTCTATTAATTAAGTGTTACGAAACGTGTGTTTGAAGCAGAACTGAAGGCCAGGAGTTGCACAAGAAATTTCGCTGCGATAACCACTTTGGTTTGCGAAACTGTATCCTTGCAGCGTTTTTTCTTCCCGGTTACTTTATTTTAATCCAAAAGCCGCTGCTTGCAGTTGGCTGCGGTTCATCGATTTATATGAAAAACCAGCTTCTAAGATTCAGTGTTTCGAATTGCAAGCTCATCGAAAATTCTCAGATGTTTGCGCAAAAGGTTTTTCGCCAAAATAAGTTTTGGAATCTGGCTGATTGCAGTGAGGCATGTTCTCTGCTTAAACCAAAGAACTTAGGCAAACATACATAAAATTGGTTTGATGACCTGAACAAGCGTGGAAGGACATTAGCAAACAGTGAAATCGTACCCCACCGCTTTGCCGACATGCTGCTTTGATCATTTTATTCTTATTGATTTGTTCACAATCCCAATTTCGAGAGGTTTGACGAACGTCTGGTCATTGCGCTTGTCAAAATAATACAAGCAACCAGTGGCGAAACTGACGGAAGACAGTGGTGCGAACCACCTCCCCTGGCAAGCCAAATGTAAAAGCCGGGCCCCACGTAGTTATGTTTCGATATGTAATATTCAGTTAGTTTTCAGTAGAAGTATTTTCCGGTGATTTAGGGTGTTGCTATAGGCATCCGCATTCACTATCATTTCGCAACTTTTTTCTGAGTCTTCGCTAGTGGACCCCCTACAGCGGCCAGTGGGCCTTCATCTGAGTTTACACCCAGGTTCACACATCTAGTTACGCTACTGCGAGCATCTCTCCACCGCATCGAGCAGATCTGGGAAGAATTTTTACGTTTGTACTACAATTGAATTATAGACAGTTATTTGCCGTTTCTAAAATGCGAAGCACGTTTGGCTAGTTGTTTTATTACTGGTGATACTTCGTTGCGGGGAAAAAAATTGCCAATATTTTGATTTGGGGGAAACACAACTAATCTGTGAAATACCCATACGGCAAAAACTGAAAATTCCACTTTCATTTACACAAAGTGTTTGATAATAAGTAAACAAAAAGGTAAAATCAAACGCCTGCAATTAAGTTATGAGCTGAATGTAAAAAGTAAGCTTATGTCTAGCAAGCCAAAATGGAGCTCTGTTAATCTGCTTAGAAACGGTTGCTGATTTTCTCATTCCGTGCAGGCACTCGTGTTCAAAATGGCACACTTGTTTCGCGTATATTGGGCTCCCTCATACACCGAGGAATCCCCAGATGGGTTTCGATTGAACGAAGTTTCACGTGAAGCAGCCAAGGATCTTATCATAAAGACCTTCAAAAACAACAGCTGATTTAGTCCAGTTCTTATCAGGATTGAGACCACTTAAGGAATAAAAACTACAATGTTTGTTCTGTTTTTGACCCAACATGGTCAAGTTCAGTGAATTTGCCATAAACTCAGGCGGGTCGCTAGGTTTGTGTGGACTGGGGCCAACAAAAAATAGGAAGGGCATCATCAGCGACAAAATAAGAACATCAATTACCAGCGGAACTTGGCTCATTGGTTTAATAGTGGTGACAATTCTCGCCTTCGTCAACCTCGTCTCACAACGCGTGACGAATTTAACACAGCTTCCATACTATCGAATATTTGCTGCCTGGTCATATAGAGGTGGTCAGACCGCCGTCAACCTTTAGGCTTTATGGGTAAAATTATTTATCGTTATTCATTTGCTCTGACTTAATTCCGTTAATGCAGTACTGATACCACAGTACGTTGCTGGTGCGGTATGCTTTGCTGCCGGTTCTGGGACTAGCGCCACCCGGGAAACTGTACTCGTATGTCTTACCAGATATAGCCTATTTAAAATTGTTACTCTACAGAAAATAAATTTGGGAAAAGTCACAAATAAAGACATTTCTTAGAATAAGTAAAATATTTTCTAAGACATAGCACCTCAAAACAAGGACTGTATGATAAACCTGCTTTTATGTTAGACCCGAAACAAATTTCCAATCGGTGCAGGAACGCTTAAGCTTGCTACAACCGGAACAGGACTTTTCGATCTGGCCGATTCGGTCTCGCCGTTTCGGTCACGGGACATTTCTGTACATAAACAACTTATTACATTCGTTTCTTTAAATGATTATAGGCAGGCGAAATGTCACCCTAGCTGGTGTTATACCAACTCCCTTTTAGGAGCCATGATTGCGATTAAATCTGAATTGTAATTATGACTTTGAAGAATTTGTATTTAATTGCAAAATGTCGATAATGATTTATTTTGCTTGCTGATGATAATGAAAATCATGTGTTGATGCTGATTAACTATTGGATCTTGGATCATGTTTGTAGTTTTTTTAAGTAAAACTTCTCGTTGATTTAAGTATGTCTGCATTAAAATGTTAACATGAAAGATTTCATAGTCTGACCGAAATGTCCCCAGACCGAAACGGCTCAGACCGAAAAGTCGCGTACCCTGCTACAACTGTAACATCTGTTGATCCTCACTCTCCATTGTTCACTTGCCTCGCGAAGCACTGTTGCGAAATCAGCAACGTTTTATGCAACCTTACGTACAGGGGCGCAAGTAGGTAGGGGAAACGGGGGACGTGTCATAGGCGTAGCTAGGAGGGCTATGCCCCCCAAATGTTTAGAACATATAGTCATTTTGTGCTTTGAGAGGCGTATTTCCAAACATTAGTTTTATTCGCCTGAAATCAAACAACCCCTCCCAAATTTTTGGGCTGGCTGCTACACTGGGACGTGTCCCCCCACTTATTCAGACGGTGGGGATATAATATGCCATGTCCCACCACATTTTTCTCTAGGTTTTTTATACAGAGAGGTTTCAAAAATAAAAATGACGTTTGTCACATTTTGTGTGAAGAGCTTTTCATGCTAGGTATTACACGTAGCCAAGTTGACATTGAAACAGAGTTTGTGTGGTACTGGTATGATATAACTGCTCCTGATATTTTTATACATTTTAGCTTCGATGAAATGTTTTTAGCTTTTTGCAAGTTTCTAGAGACCGCGAAAGATTGTTAACTGCTTCTGTCCGACATTTTCCTCTGTATGGTGTACTGTAATACAAGTTGTTGTCTTGAAAAAATGAAAGTTTAACTGCTGCACGTGTGCCAATCATGAGCCAATCACTACGAAGTTTTTTTGCCAAACACAAAAAGCAGCACCATTGTGGAGACTTAGTTTTAGGATGGCAAGATTTGCAAAAGACTGTCTTCAACCATTACCAAACATGATTTCAAATAAAACGTTGGAGAAGTATTGACGAAGCTTTATATTGACCTATAGCTCAAAACTTACAGACTTGCCTTGAAATAAAAGATAGCCTATACATTTAGCACCATTTCTTGTAATGTCGCGACAATGGTGACCAACCAATCCAAAAAATATTTATTCCGTAACTCTTATGCTTTGTGCCTGTGCTGAATACATTGGTTCGTAAGTCACCTGATTTACCTAACCAAAGCAACATTGCACCAGTATTTTCATCTCTAAGTGCAAGACATTTGCTTTACATGTAGCCTACGTAACACCTAGTTTTGTTGGACATTCTGTTCGTGCTAATGCAGGTGAAACTTGGTGCTTTTTTGCCAATTCACCATTGTGCACTTTGATTTCTGTTTAACCTCAACCATATTTTTGTGTGTTTATGCAAGTATAACTATTGTAATGAAACTTTTGACATTATTTTCGTCTATAAATATTTGACGCCTGAAAATTTTGATTGTGAAAAGACTGAGCTAAGTGGTATCACTGACAGCAGTCACAAGGCAACAGTCACCAGAAGTATGCAGAAATTACATTGTAGATAGGTATGTGGGTATATACGCAGAGGCCGACAAGGGAAGATGGAAAGGATACGATTTCCGCGCTCCGCCCACCAGCAGTAAAATTGATTGAAAATCATTTTGTGAAGTAGACCACGTAATTTTTGGCCAAACTTTTTTTCTACTGGTAAGAGGATGTCAATGGAAATTTAGGTAGGGGTGGGTTGCATGCATGATGCCCAGTAGCTTAAAAAAGATTTGTAGCTTTTTCAAAGAGCGGAAATGTGCAAGAAACATCGTCTTTTTAAACCAGTCCCGTGGGGGGCTCAGCCCCCCAAACAAAGCTCCAAGACCTCCGAATTGAAACATGAAACACTATAAATCAGCGGAGTTTTCGTCAATTTTTAGAATGTCAAGTCCCTCGCACAAACGCAAAGCCCCCCTATTGAAAACTTCCTGGCGACGGTTGACTTAAACAAGACATCTCGCCTCACACGTGCAGCTGTTCAACTCTAACAAACAAGATTGGGAATTTGTATTTGTAAAACTTCACTTCTGCATCGACCCGATGACTATACTACTTTCATATCAACTTGTCCCCCAACATTTTACAACAAAATTGAGCCCATGCTTACGTATAATGACGTAAGACTTCGCCAAGAATGGCATATGGTAATTATTCAGAGCCGCGACAACAAACGGCGAATTTGACAAATTCGTAGCAGTAGGATAGTTGATCCATGCGCCGAAACAATTACAGTATTTCTCATCAGCACATGTGAATTCAAAGATGAAAAAAATCTAAATGAAATTCAAGCCCGTGCTGGCATCCGCTGAGTTGTTCGAACTGTTATACTTGCAACCAGGGACGCCGGAGACCGGGGGCATTGGTCCCCTGTCCTTCCAAAAGAGGTGCAACGGTGAGGAGGTGCCTGTTCATAACGGTATATATATATATGTGTGTGTGTATAGGAGAAAGGTAATTTCATGGTGTATCAATATCGAATTGAATCAAATTTATTGCTGCTATTCGCGCACCTAGAAATTCAGAAGGGTTTTCTATAATTCCAGTTATTATTTTTGAGGTCAACATTGTTGATTAAGACAAACAAGCATACCGGCAACATACAGGTTTACATTGCCCTCAACTCCTACTACCCTACCGCTGCTGTGGCACCCCTACTTGCAACAGATTAATCAACGGAGCGTTTACAACACTAAGCCTTCGTCTGCTCAAGTTTGATGCAGATTTAGCTTCAATGTGCTGGTAACTGTCTGCCGGCCATCGTACTTCCAATATCACATAGAATTCCGAACAGTCAGAACAAAAGTGACGTTTATTCTCGTTAGTCGAGCAAAGTTCCTGCCAGAGGATGGTTAGTTGCGGAAATGTACACAATCACTTTAAATAAAACAATTCTCGCAGAATAAAAACGCATCTGCAGCGGATAGAAAAACACGCGACGCGCCGGAAATTAATGAAAAAGAAACACGATGACACGAACAACATGCAAAAAAAGCGTTACCAGACCGACCGCCCCAGCTCAGAGCAAACCTTTGCGGAGAGGACGATGCGGTGAACACGAACAGTGCATAGAAGGGATCGGGATGTTACGAAGCCGTACAGCATGAAACGGTCGTTAAACCCATACAACGGGTAAACGACAGGACGTTCAGTCGCCGGATGAACCTGAACAGTCCACCAGACTAACATGGAAAATTGTAGTGTAGTGTTTTACGGTTGGTTTCTTTTTGTCTCGAGGAAAACGGACTGAAATAATACCCGTTGGTTCGTAGCATCAAAATCTGCAAGGCTTCTTGTTTCAAAGTACCAGCATCGAACCTTGCAGCGCAGAGTAGTATCACAATGACACAGAGAATCTTCTGGTAATTTGGAACCACCCGGCGAAGCACGTTGAACAGGTGGTTTGCTAATAATACTTACAGTAAACGCAGGGTCATTGGAGCGAAAATACTGCTCGTCGCTTCTAAACACTTCATTTAGTCGCCATGTCGTTTTGCACGGATTGATCCACGATAGTAAAAATCGCGTTCTACTAAGCGTTCGGTTAAATCAACCGAAGTGACCACCGCCACATTCGCAAGCAGTCCAGTGTTCCCGGTGGTTGGCATCGCTAAGGAACGACGTGAAAACGAAACAAACCAGCCTTGTACGAAACTATTTGTCGAAAAGCACTGAGTGCACGACAAAACACTCACCGTCAGCAAATTTCAGAAAAAAAACAACTACTTTCGGTGAAATTTCCGGGCATTTGGCAAACGCGGTGGCGACGCAATTACACAACACTTTCAATGCAGCTGAGCTCAATATTTTCGTCCCTTGCCTTTGGTGGCGCAAACCAGGACTAAGGTACAAGTGTGTGATAAAGGTAAGAGGGACGACGACTAACGCCAAGCCCACGGTCAACGCGACTGGCATAAATTTACGAGCAAGGGCAGGTAAGCACCACAAACCGAAAACTTATATTATTCTATTTATATTTCTTTGTACAAATTGAAAGAAGAACGGCGCAAAAAACTGCGTCAGGAAGTAGCGTCCTGTTCTCGCTCCAGGCGAACGCTTTCCCTGTTAATAGACACAGGCACTTCAAAGTGGAGTCCGTCACAAGAAATACGCAGCAAGTACTGGCCTATGGTTGAAAGTGAAAAACAACGCTGGAGGAACCTTTGCCGCCATGGACGATTGCAACCAACTTCGCGGACAATTTGCGAAGCTACAAATTTAACAATCCTACCCAAACTTATTGATCGAATGGTGTTCATCGGAATGAAACTTTAGATTCTACCGTGCAAGAGGTACTGAAAAAATAACACTTTTTACGCTGTGCTCATCTTGACTGCCAATCATTAAAACCAGATTCGTCACAAGTATCGGCAAACTCACGATATAAACCAGCGGTTCTTAACCTTTCAAAGTAATTATTCTATTGGGGCTAGCTTTCTGGATTTGGAGCAACTCCATACCAATAACCACACCATGGAAAAAAACACAAGTGTTGTTAAACCTTCGGCTAAAACATTTTTCTGTTAAATGGTCCTGCAACAGTCGTTGCAGCGAGAACTGACGCAACGCAAACGAGTTTGAAGCAAGGAGGTCAATAAGACTGAATACTTTGGCAACATTACGCTTGTCAATAAATGATCAAGCGCAACCATTTAACAGGAACACACTACAAGACAAAAAAGACACTGTTAGACATTTTGTTTTGCTCCTGGTGCTACAGAACTTGGTTAAAAATATCGAAAACATGCTCTACAAGTTCTGTCTCGATGAAAAATGTTCGTCTTGGGTGTCATACTACTCGCATTAGGTTGTCATAAAACAGCCGGATTGCCAAACTCGCTGAAGACTCGAATTCGAATCGGGAGCCAGTTACGGGACGTACACGTAAAGACAAAAACAGGTGCATAAAGACGTCTCACTGCTCTGAGGTAAGGAGGTCAGCAATCTTTTGTTTGAGCTTGGTATTGCGCACGAAACGCGGTTCCAGAATTCGCGGACGACGTTCGAACCAGTTAGATAAGTTTAGTGCTAAAGTAATAAATGTCGTAGAGATCTTTCTGAAGTCCATCTTGGTCACAAAGTCGACACTCCATCCATCCCATCTGTGACGAAAGCAAAAACAGCTTCTGTCACCAAATTATGTATAAGTACTGTTCATTCAGATCACGGGCTGTCAAGCTGGGGTCCGTGAAGATGATTAAGGGGTCATGAAAGCGATTTAAAGGGTTTATGGGCTTTGCAGACATTTCATTTCATATGAAGGCATTTATGATCAAAAGGTAGATCCATGACAATATCACATGACGGCTTTTGAGATTGTATGTATTGTCAGTCACATACAAATACCTGTTTCTAATGTGCGAAACACAGCAAGTTCCTTTAAAGACTGAATAACAAGGATTTTCATTAGGTTGATAGCTGTGTTGAATTTGAAATTCATTGGGTTTCATATAATTACTTGCATGCAACACCAATAGAAAAGTATTTGCTTGTTTGTGAATATGATTCTGAATTCCTGAATACCAACCTCATCACAACCAGCCCTAGTGTTTTTATAATGAAGTCATTGTATACTTATGGCAGGTTGTTTTAGGATAAAAAAATTATCATCGGGTCCCTAGAATCAGAGAAACTGGCCCTACAGGTCCATGCCGGGTACCTAACATTTTCCTAATAAAAAACCCTGCTTATGGTATGCCAAAAAGTGAGCATGTTATAGCTTTCGTGTAAAAACATGCAATTAGTTGTACTCTAGTCTAGAGATGAACAGTGGGATCAAATGTAGACCTAATGTTCCAATCACTGAAAGTTTTTAGTATTTTCTTGTTTTAAACTGGCATTCATACACAAAATGTTCCTTGTGTGCACAGGAAGGTCAAACGTTTCATTTACGAACGTTGTGCTATTGAATTAAGATCAATCTATTATTTAAACACTCAAAAGACACTTTTTAGCTTCGGGGAAAACCCCGCACTCCACTTCGCGTGCGTGTCTGTAAACCGTCACAAAATTCTGCGCTTCGCTCCACTTTACTTCGCTGTAGTGTAGACCGGCCTTAAGACCTAATTTCAAATATTTATTGCAGCGTTTCTTCTTGGTGTCCATAATCTTTATTAAGATGTACTAGGGGTCCGTGACCCACAAACTTTTAAGAAACACTGATTTTGATCTAAGGGTATCAAAGTCAAATTCACACTGGGCCAAAATTCAAACTTGGACAAATCCGCGGATCAACATTGATATTTACTGAAAAAATCTTCCTTAACACGAGGTCAGCGTGACCGATGTGATGTCACAGAACATTGGAAGGGATTGTCCTGACAGACGCGCCTGAACATCAGTAGAGCATTCTGGGACCTGAAGTTTTATTGGTACATGCGCTACATCCTATCGAAGGGTCAGCTCTGGTAAACAGTTGGCATTGCTCAGCGGCCCAATTATTATTACGCTGCGTGCCAGACTTGCCCGCGGACCAGAGTTTGACGTCATCATTTAGATTCTCAAAACGTTTGAGACAAGGTGACTGCAAGAAAAAACTACGCCTTGTTGGCTAAAGACTGGATTAAAGAACAAGCAGAACAACTATTTTGCGGGAAAAGATAGGCAAAAAAATTATTTGCCGTTTCCTACATGTAGACATGGTTGGAAATGATTCGACTTGACAATTCTGTTGTACAGCTTGCCCCTTTCCTCAGCACATTAACACTAATTGATTTTAAGTCACGTTGATACCCAGAACTGTTCGAATACTTTTCGAGGTCATGATCACCTAAACAGGGGTCCCCAAGCTTTTTCGTCCGAGGGTCAATATGCTATTACACAATAGTGTGAGGGCCGGACTTGTTACGTAATGTGATTGTTTCGAGAAAGGTTGCATTCTACCAAATCACAATTTTTTCAAAATTCTCAAAATGGCTTCGCGGACCGCATTCGGAGACCACTGACTTAAAAGGAACCCTACTTTGCTATCACATGGCCATGTTATAACCTGGTGACCAACCATGCAACATTTCACAGAACGGATGCTACACGGGGAACAATGACGTTCCACGTATCGAAACCACGTGATCGCTTTCACAGGAAATTGTTGAATCACTAAGCTATACTAATTCCAACAACGAATCTGAATCGGCGCCATCACAGATGGTTGTAGCAAGCAGCAGAGAACTGTTAAAATCTTGATTAAAAAAATAATTCCTAGGACGACTTTTTCCTACAAACGTACTTAATAGAGTTAACGGTAGGTTTTTCTTTTCTATTATTTTTTTCGCTTGGTGGGATGATCATTCCTTTTATAAGCCACGGCAAAAAAAACGACGAAGCAATAAGTCCGTCCGAGTTGACGGTCGCAAACCCGTCATTCCGCCGAGGTGTAAACGCCCTTCTACACTGTGGACCAATCGGGAGCTGCCAGGCGCAATCCTTTGTTTGATTTGTTGCATCCTGGAGATGCCACGCTCATCGCAAAAATTACCCGACGCAATAAAACAAAGGATTCCGCCTGATAGCTCCTGACTGGTCCGCAGTGGAAACGGGCCTTGAGGCAGTAAAATGGCTACAAACAGATGCAAATCGTTAAAAAATCCTACCGGCAAGTGCGTGTTCCGCCACACTCAGACACAAGGAGTCCAGTCTCGTGTTGATGTCGTTTGAGATTTCTTCTTCGTTGTTAACGAACATTCTGGAAGAATTTGTTGCAGAAAGATAAGGTTGAAGAAACTGCAACCTGGCCCTCACACACACAGTTCCGACAGGAAACGCAGTTGCAACATCGTTCTAATTTGCTTTCGTCGCTTTTGTAAAATGTGTTAAAATGGAACGTGCCACATCCGAGACACTACGAAACTGTGGTGCACTGACGATGCGGTTCGAGAGTTTGTCCTATCGCTGGGATTGGAGGCATGAAACATGGCTGATGCGTCAGTATCGTTGCAACAAAAGCAAGCAATGGGCTGGTCTCACAAAATCATTCCTGAAATTGCTGTGCTGAAGGCCAGGCTTTCGCTGTTGCAGTTACGCTCGTATAAGTGGCCAGCTCGCTTTTGATGTCGCTGGAGACAGTCACGCGAAAACACAGCGTGCCGCCTCTTCTGATGGGGTGCACAGTAACTGGGGTGTACCGCGGACACTTGCACGCGGAGCAATCAGCGCATCCGGACATTACCTGTGTCCGAGCCGCGGATCAAGAGACGCTGCACGTCGCGTCGGATCGACTGGAACTTGAGAGCTTTCCGCTCCTTGAGCATTTGCGAACCAGTTGACCTGCATGAAGAGCAAGTTCGGTCAGCACAAACTTCTCCCGTTACCTCCGAGGTGCAATTATTACAGATTACAGATCACAACAGTCAGCAACGACGCATTAATTTGTTGCAATAACACAGGACTACGTACGTTTTGTGGGGAAAATCCCACTCCGAGTGCCCCCAGTCTGGAGGGTGAAGTCATCGGATTAGGAGGCCTTGAAGTTTGCGCAGATAAAGGAGTAGGGAAATTAGGTTTTCCACCAGTTCTTCGTGGCAGCGGATAACCTAGACCTTGTTGAGACCTAAAATCGTATGTGGCATTCATTTCAGGATAACTGATTCGTGAACTGTGCCAAGAAAGGCATATCGAGGTCTGAAAGTTTCACTGACATTGAAGTTGCGCATTAGGAAGCGTAATTTGAAACTAAGCAGAAATAAATTAGTGTACCAGGCAAGTTAGCGAAAAGATCACACGAGTAATATCACACTGCGCAAACTGTCGAAAACCTGGAGAACATCAAAACTATATGTGACATCCTCGTGCTCAAATACGGGTGCTTTACCAAAAAGGAACAGGATGGCTCAGACATTCACGCCGCACGTTACATGTTGCTAAGTAACAAAGGGGAATTGAACAGGACTTAATGTTCGAGAATGGAGATAGCGACATGGCAGCAGCAGTACAAAAGTTCTTCAGGGGATGAACGATTGTCCAGGCTGTTTACTTTACTATGTGCCAGCATTTCACAGCCCGGGAAAGGCACCTCTAACAAGTTACATAACAAGCAGCATCACACAATTATGCTCCGATGCTTTTGTTGTGAGATAAGAGAAAGTTGTATCCGCGTCACAATGCTGGCATCAACTGTTAGGTCACCCGAGGTTGCTGCTAAAAAATTTGCCCCTGTTAGCTGCGATACGACCTTGTTACAACGAAATTGGTTCTAGCTGGTTAGAATCTTCGGTGTTATACATCCAGGCCGAACGTTTATGAAGCATACCGGTGCGCAAAACCTCCGCTTTGCCCCGAAACATGAAGTTTCTCTCACTTCGAATCTAAAACTACTGAAACAGAACGATGTAAACAGGAGGCTAAGAGCTCGCGGTTCAAATGACGTCGGCGCCACGTCACATCAACCGGTGGTAGAGCTCGAGCTTTGCCCAAACAAGTTGATGCTGCGTTTTCACATCGAAACAGAGCAGACGTAAGGAAACATGAAAGCGAGGAACAGCCTTAGGCTCTTTTACCTCTGTGATCCAGGAGGCCGCGCGTTGCGTGGTAACGAGCGGTACATTTTATGGACCTGCTGCTTCCATTTCCGCAACCGGTTCTTTTGCACCTCCGTAAACGCCTGTAAAACCGAATTTAACTTTTCATGGCTGCTCTCAGTAACTGAAAAAAATGTAGGGAAAAAGTAGCGCTGATATCGACCTTCATCGCATCGCCCACACACAGCGCTTAGCACTGTTGTCATTTTGTCATCAGAGCTGCAGCAAGACAGTTCAAACATGAGATTTTAATGCCAAACTTTTCAGTTATATTTTAACTTCTATAAAACGTACAATGTCTTAAACACATTGACAAGAGTTGATTTTCGCGCAGAGAATCTGTCGGAACGATGTTTGTTTTTTAAAGCAAAGCTTTTGAAACATTTCTTATAGCCATGTCGACAAAAAGAAGTAAAGTACCGCATTGCTTTTGATAGAACGGGCAGGATTAAGCCATGCAGCTAAAGAACGCAAACACTTACGGGGTGTTGCACGCATCTCTCGAGCAGTTTCATGTACAGAGTTATGTTTTCCTCGTCAGGCTTCGATACAAGCAGCTGGGTGCACGCTGCATCGAAAAAAGGGAAATGAATCATTATTTCACACACTCAAAACAACAATCAAATATTTTAAAACGTACGCAAAACAAACAAGGCTTGCAATAGCGGACCGAAAGCTAAAAAAAGATTCGAAGAATTTAGATCAAACAGGAATTCAAAACAGGTACAAGTTTCAACGGTCCTGTGCAGATTTCAGTAGTGCTAGGCACTTTACCTTTGCAGCTGTTAAAAAACCTGGTCCTTTGCAGCGTCAGTTAAAAGGCCGACTAATGTTTCACACACACCACGTTCTAACGGTATTATGACGAAGAAATTACGTAAGGACGTTCAATTCGATTGGGAGTAAACGCTTTAGAGCGCTCTGGCGCCCGGGGAATTCGAAATAACTGCGCGGGACTTCACACTGGAAAAAGGTCAGACGACGACAAACAGGCTTTTTTTGTAACTACCAAGTGTGTGAGTTCAATTACGTTACACCTGTGGACAGATAACCGTGCATTATTCGATCATTTCATAAGGTCGACGTTTAGCTAGCTGCAGATCGCCAACGGCGGGGCAAGTTAAATGAAATAACATACGGACATACAAAACGCAGATAGTCCAGTTCAGGGGTGTTCAATCCGTGGCCCGAGAGCTGAAGTCTTTTTGGCCCGCGGAAAGGTACATATTTTGAGCTTTAGGTTTTCAAAGGATATTTTCAGTCTTCCGTGGGTGGCCAGCGAGTTGTCTAACCCGCAGAGCTTGACACATGCAGCTGCGGCCCCTGGCCCGATCTGGTTATGTGCATTTGGCCCGCCAGTGCTGCAATGCACACCCCTGGTCCAGTACACAGCTCAACTGATATTCTTGTAACCCAAACAACGAAAAAATCGTTTACAAGCAACACACAACCTTTTCCCATCACTTTGGTGTAAATCGCAGGAATGTTGTCCTCTTCTATGACTTCACGGTTGTCGGCGCCATCAGAGCTCGACGGCTGGAAGCGCTTGATCGGCGTCTGAATGATCGACTTCAGTTCGAGCAGAGCTGCTTTCAAGGAGCCACCTCCAAGAATCTCCTGTCAGACACATTTGCTGGTCACATTGCTGGCTGTCTGAAGCAATTCTTGTCCACATTACTGTGTTGGCGTTTTTTTTCATGAATTTCAACCGAAAAGTGGATCTTTCATCGAAATTCGGAAAGCGCAACAACGCCCACGTTCTTCTTTCTACGTAATTCATACCGAGAGTGAAGACAACGATTAAGTGCCGTCCCAGCAACATTTTCTAAGGCAAAGCTGTCGGGCGTGGAGAGTGGGGACAATAAAGGAAATTATCGGATGCATCAAATATTTATATACAAGCGAAGCGCCGGTGTGCAGCCGTCGAAAAAAAAAACAGGCAGACTTTGTTGACTGTTACACAGCAATAAAGCAGCATATTATCCCCCGCACCAAAGCATAATGATCTTAATTCAAGACAAACTTCGCCATAAAAACGGCGCGTACGTTTTCCAACGCTTGCAGCTGCTTGAACCTTTCCTGCAATTTCTTTATGCTCAAGAGAATTTTGTTTCTTGCACCTTTGGTGACTTTCTGAAAAACATGAACGGCACCTTTTGATCGAAACTGTTGAAAAAACAAGTGTTAACGTTGTCGTCATGGAAATGTAAAAGAGCTAACTCGAGGAAAAGGTTACTATCGCGGACGGGATTTTGGAGAAGTCGAAATACTTACAATTATTTTTGCACGAGCAATACTTATCAGTTTTTAAACCACAAAACAATCGCCGGCAAATCGTTAGACCTACCTGCTTCAATGACAAACATCAACACAGATCGCCTCATCAACATATTGCAAATGCTATCTCGCCGCGAGATTCGTAAAAACTAAATATTGACGACAAACCTCCTCATCCAGTTTCTCAGCAGTGAGCTCCATCATCTCATCGTAGCTCATGGAGGCGAAGATGTTGGCGTATTTGTGCAAACGCAACGACTTTAGCCACGACCCAACGTCTGTTGCGAGATATGTTAGGTTTGAAAACGTCAGCACATTTGAACATCATTCACACGAAAGTTTACAAAGCGGGTTAAAACGAACTTAGTAACTGGGGTTCATGATGCACAAGTCTGGATGCTCTGTTAAAACGCAGGTGGTTCTCAATTTGGAATAAAGGACATAGCATGGCTTCACCAATGGAACATCAAAAGGCGCACAAACCACACAGTGGTCCTTAAAAGTGTTAAGTCTCAGTACCACTAATCAAGTCGAGCAAAAATTTTGACAAAACACGAAACAGTTGAAAACGTTAGGCCCAGTTTGGGCATGTTTATCTCATTTATGGTTTCACCGTAGGAAATTATTTGTTTCGCGATGGCGTTTTTTGGACTCTAACGATTGTGTTATAATCAGGTTTCACTGTACAATTATCTCTTCTTCTGAAATGAAGAACTCAATACCCCCAAAATCTAATCTCAATACGACGTGGGGCTATTGAGGCAAACTTTAAGAACCTAAGAACCCCTCACTTATCAGGTACAAAACTCGTTTTAAGAACTGATACGCGGCAAGATCAAAATTATCGTTTGGCCTTTATCCAACATGTGTTTCATTCCGTATTCGTGACACGGCATCGCACATTCGACTGAAATACCACGAAGGTTGGATGCACTCACCAGCCATGCCATCAGGCGGCTGCTCAGTAACAGTGCTTGAGCTTGATGCTGTGTCCGACGCCGAAGGTGAACTAACACTGGGTAGTGCACAACGACCTGCCAACCCTTTGTGATCGAAAAATTGCGTCAGTGCGCAAATCGCCGTCTCATGTTAAACAAATAAATACCAAGACTAATATAATCAAGCTGACAAACGGGTGCATTATAAAAAGAAAAGCAATCGGTAGGTAGTACAAAAAAGTACGACAATGCGCATTGAAAACGTTTTTTGGGGTTAATAACAGAGCAGTAAGAGGTTGATTGAAGCGATTCAGAATCCGAGTTCAAGCGAAAAATATTAAGCGATTTCAGGCGACGATAAAGAGGGCTGCTGAAAAGCCGTCCAAGGCTTTTCAGTTCCGGAAAATGTTTAAAACTTTGGACAGAAACACGAGACAAACTGTTCTTCGACTTGTAACGCTGATACCCAGTCAGTAGACGTAATTTGAACAAAGAGGTGTTACTCCGAGCGTTTACATATAACAAGTTAGCTACGAAAGTCAAGTAGACTTGAAGCATGTGCCAACTAATCGCTAGAGGCAGGTTTGGTTGCTACATACTGTAAAAAGTTTACCTTTCAGAGAATCAGCCAAAGACGAAGTTTCTTCAGGAACACTATCGGGGTTCCATTCGTTCACGCCATTCGGTACAGTGCTGGATTCCAGCGAGTCTGCCCCTACACAAAAAGAATGCTATCAGACCTTACGGTGCTGTGGACACAGTTTTTGGTTAACAGCGATTTTCTGTGATGTGCATTTGTTCTGTAAAGAGCTCTAGTTTGTTTTGAAGAACTGACCAGCGTTTGCACCAAGGTGCACCTTTCAACGGGAAAAATAAAGCGACGGGCACCCAACGCCCAATGACAATGTACTCGTGGACTAGGGTCGCGACCAACACATATATCCAATTAAAAGTTTCATAAAAAAAACAGAAAAAAAGTGAAGGATCAGGTAGAAACTGTACAGCTGAGGTCAGCAACGTGCCAACAAGAAAATTTCTGACAGAACGTCAGAGTCACGTACATTCGTACAAACAGCATGGGTGTGCTGGATATTTACTTGTGTCGAACCGTAACGCCTGCAACAAGTTTCGTGATCCAACTAGCAACAAAAAAGTCAAACCTTCGCAAAATGTCACGACTCACGAAACATTAAATTGTTACTACGACCTTTCTTTGTTCAGACTAACAATGTCGCGGAAATACGTTTCTTTGCGCTTCCACGAAAAACAATCGCCCAGCAAAATGTCATTTTTTGCGATGCATAACGTCTATACACTACGACAGATACTTACCTTTTAGATCGTTTTGGACACGATAATGCAATTCTAGTTGACCACCATAAAGTATTGTATAACGTCTTCACTCCCTCACGCAACGCAGTAGACTTAAGCATACACGGCAGTAATAAGCAGCACACAGAAACATTATAGAGGACGACCATGGATATTTGCCTGTCGGCGCTCACACGATTGTTTTAATGAAACACAAACATAGATATTTGACACGAGTGGATGGTGCCAACGCGGTTGTTATAATGTTGAGCACCGTTGCGTGCTGCTGGGATGAGTTGCAAGTAGACCGATTCATAAAATGTATGGGGGAGTGGGAGGGTGCGAAAGACGAGGGGTCATTTGGGCTGCAGGCCTCCTGAGGGCGAAGCTACTTATAATGCTAAAGGAAGTAAAAGTCTGTTGCTCTGGGTGTGAGGTGGAATATGCATAATGCGGTTATATGGTATAATCAGGGCTACAATCGATCTAGAACCAAAAATAAGGATGGCTGAGGGAAATTTAATTTTATTACCTTAAAAGAAAACAATTGTTTCTGTTTGCACCACTTACGCTAGATCATATGTTTGCCTATTTATCTCCAGGAACCGTTTGCTTCAGCAATGTCTTATTCTCGACTTCCTTCTTGGAATAGTCACGAAAATCGCTTTTTTCGCTTGCTTATTTCTTGAATCAATGAAATACTAAACCTTCGCTACAAAACAAGCCTTCCTAAGAATCCTAATCACAGTAGACAGCTCACAGTGCTAACAATACCTGATAGCGCGTTACGTCCCTGTGCTGCAAGATTATACTACTTTCATAATATCAAAAAAGTTTGATTACAAAATCTTCACGATGAGATAGAAATGGTCTGTATGTGTATCAGATATTGCTTGTTTAAAATTGTTATGCTACAGAAAATAAGAAAAAATAAGGACACACGTCACAAACAAGGATATTTCTTCTAAGACGAAGTACTGCAAAATAAGGGCAAATCTTAGAAATAAGTACGGTATGGCAGCCCTGGCTATAGACTAGTCAGCGCTGCAATGGTGTCACAAAATTTAAGCAGGCTGAAAACAAGGCATCCAACCACGTCCTTTACGAAATGTCAGTGGATTTCAGTCGATGTGATGATTCAATTCTTTACCACTCGGTAGATAAATGATTCACAACGCGATTGGAGACTGAAGGCATCCCACCAGTTTAAACGAGAGCCCAATGCGATCTTAGTGAACGCAACAAAAACCAAATTAAATCAGATACAACAGCAATACCTCAGAAAACTATTTTCATAGTAACAGCGTTAAAGCACTAATGTACTTGATTAATGCACACCAAAAAAAAGGAATACGAACAATGTTTCTAGTATCCGAGTAACATATTTTTATATAGGGCTGTAAAAAGTACCAAACACGGTTTATTTTTATCGCTGCACGGTTATTTGTATACATTAGCTATTTGTTTAAATTTACAATGCATGATTGTATGAACGGAAATCAGGACCCGCATGTTTACAAAGACAGACCGTGTCACACTGTGCAAGGTAAAATAAGTTATACCATCGAAAAACGTCTGTGAGCAAAAGAATAACTCGCTCCTAGTTCAACCATTTAATAAAAGACATGGAAAGAGTGAAAGCAGGAAGTTTCAACCAGTAACTAAGAGGTAGATAATGTGAGAGAATAAAACAGCACAAAAATTAAACTCCCGACTCTTTTAAGTTTGCATCCTTACGCGCAGTTATTTCGAGTAGGATCAGAATAAATGTTGTTAACTGATCTTCCAATGTATTTCACACAACTTCATAAACCAAAAATTAACCTTCAGAACACAAGAAGTCTGATCTTACCGGATGAGACTTCTGGCGAGATTTCTACTGGTTGCACGCGGGGATTATCCAAACCCGCCATCCACTGCGTAAGGCGATTACGTTCTCTATTGTCGAAAGCAGGGTGGATAAGCGAATAGGACAGCAGCTGGCGAGACTGCAAAATATTCGGCTTGACCAGCATTCAATGAAGTAGAGCATCAGGTGAATAATGTGCACACAATACCAACAATGTGATACTGTACAAGAATAGGACCAGATTTTTGTTTCCTGATTCATGTCGACCAGCTAAAAGTAGGCATACCATGCTCACTTGCATGCACATGCAGATACATACATGTATATATAGACACCTTGTTTGTTAAAAACCCAAGCACAAAACTGTTGGCACCAATACTCTTGTTTCTCACTGAATATTAATTTAACATAGAGTTTCAAACGATGCCACAACATTAATTTCCACCATTGGCAGACCGATGCAGTAACAAGGGGACACAATCAAAATAACCCGTAATAGCCCTTACCACTTCTGCAAATACTGATTGTCATTAAATTCAGGCAAAAACATTAATATCTGTATGCATCTAAAATACAGTTACACCAACTCCATTGCAGTGAAAATAGAAAAAATAGAAAAAACAGAAAAACTAAATGTGTTTATCATACAGCAAACGCTGACAATCAAACTGACAAATTGCTCATGCTGCGTTCAACTTCTAATTCACAAACAGTGTTTTATGCATGCTATGATGAAAGCAAAAAACAACATTTCTGAGTTACAAAAACTGTTGTTCAGATTCAGAAGTTGGATAGAACTTTCAAAATGTTTTGTTAACACTAAGTATTAAATATAACATTCCATTCATACCTCTTCCAGAAATTCCAGTCGTTCTACAGCATAGGCCAACACCTTTGGCAGGATAGCCAAATACCTTTCCTTTGCCAATTCATTTCCAGGAGTGAGCAAAGGCAAATGACTCAGAAGAGTTTCAATCACAACTGACTGCTGAGACTCATTGTAGAGTCTTGAGACAAATTCTAGCAAAAAAAGATGAGATAAAAGCGCACAGATAAGTTAGCTGATTACTGATTAACATCACCTTTTTGTTTTATGTTTGAGACAGTAAATATATGATCAGCATATAAACTGTTTTTTCTATCTCCACATAGCACTGTTTCAATCTCAGTGATACTAGGTGGTTAGCAACTCATTGGTGTATCAAACCTTAGTGGACTGAAGTCATTACCCTATGCAGGTTTATTTTACCAGCAGAAATTGAAATTTCAAACATATAGCAAGACTAATTCTAGTGGTTAGCTACATGCTGTTTTTTTCATTATTGAAATAACCATAGACCAGAATGTTTTTGAGATGGCTGAAAAAATTAAGTTATTTCAGTCAGAATGTCTAAAAATATAGGCTAATGAACACTACTACTGTGAGTTTTAATACAACTGTGAGACAAATGACTGAAATGTTTCTGTGACTAAAATGTCTCAGCAAAAAATGACCAAAATGTCTCAGCAAAAATAAAAAACAGACTGCATGCACAACACCAAAAAAACAGCCAAGGCAGTGAATGTTAGCTGCTAAGGGCACAGTCATTTTCAAAGATATGAGCAAAGGAGCTGTTCAACCACTTATATGGATAGTTAGATCTGCACTTGAGGCTCACTTGTAGCATTTTGTGTGCTGTTTCAAATGAATAATAACAAATTACCTATTGTATGAGGTGTCAAGTTTTGATTAACTGTTTTCAAGATCTTGGTGAGGAAGTGACATCTTCAGTTTACTTGGTCTTAAATGTCATTGCTTAATTACAACCATTGCTGAGTTTCAGTTGCACTTGCATTGATGGTTTCTGGGGTTTGAACACAAGTCGGATTCTTAAACTTGAAAGAAATTCATTGCCAGATCCAGATTCAAAAAATTTGGAACCAGAGCAGAGTCGGAGTTTGAAAATGTGACTCTGACCACCTTTGGTTTGTGCACAAAATGATGTATTTTTGCAAATGTTTTTCTGCTATGAAACAATGATTGAATCTTTACTGCAAAGCTTTGTTTACACTGTAATCATATGGAAGTTTTGCACAAGAATAAAATACTGGAAGACAAACTCTGCTGTTTTCCATGTAGAGATCAGTAATGTTATTCGCAGCATGGGAAAATTAAGGAAATTGTTAACCAACCCCTTTCCCCCATCACTATTTAAGAATGCATATTCATGTTCATACAACTGAGGTTACAATGCAGGTGCTATTAGTCTAAACAAGCCACTATAACTGAGTTTTGTGGAAAGCTATGTCAAGAAACACCATACCAACAAACGATTTTTAGTTGAATAGTGTTCAGCTTCTATTTAAACATCATGCATCAGAAAGGATTTTCTTTGAGCTTGCCTCAAATAATTTATTTCTGCGAGGCCTAAATTCCAAGTTCAGTGATGAAGCAGTGCTTCAGTGAGCCCATCAAAAAGAGACAACAGTGAGTGAGACAGCCTTGTTGACACCTTCAAACTACCCAAGTCAATATGGAGAGAGATGTGCAAGAATACATATTGACATGGGCTACATATAACCACCCAGCAATTTTATGGATTAAAACAGTTCAGAGTTTTAATTTTGACAATGAGCATTCTTCAAAAAAAATGTAACTAACAGTCAATTACAGCAATATCTGTTTTCTTGTTTTATGGTGATTGGTGAACATGTATGCAGTTTAGTGCAAATTTAATGGCTGAAACTTGCTGGTTCATAAAAACACTCTTATTTGAGCAGGCAAAATTTAGATGCATACAAATGAATAATGCTTTTGCTACTGGGGGCTTTCCCTGAGAAACTGCCATGAGACCCAGGCTGTTTGAGAGTTTACCACATTTATAAAACACCTAGCATTTGAAACCTAAACAAGTTCTTAAATGGTTAAATCAATTGTTTGTCTTCATAGTTTTCACATGTAAATTTACAAAATTGCAAGAGAGAAAGATATCATAGCCAGTATCCAACAGATTCAAAATCCATATTGGTAAGTACCTTGGTTTCTGTCCTGTAATTACCATGTATGTAAATACACATAAGCCAGGAGAGAAAGCGTGAAAGTAAACTGTGTGCATGCATTTATCACATACAAGTCCACTGCATAGGAAGTTGCATATTGTTGTTTATCAATCAACTTTTAAAAATAAATCAGCAAGCTTTAATTTGTAGCACAAAAACAACAGTTTTTTGTGGGAAACTTTTACAGTTGAAAGGTAGCGACATTCCCATACAAGATGCCAGCACAAGGCACATGAAAATGTATCAAACAAATATTTGTTCAAACCATGGCTATTAGCTTCTTCTTCAAGTTGCTGGAGATCATCACAATCATTCAAAAAATGCTCCAGGCAACGTGCAAGAAATTTTGCTTGACACTTTTTGACACGTTTCAGTAAAGAGTACAAGGCAACGGTCTGTTCACATTCATTCCAGTTTCTAAACCACTTGGCTAGTACTTCAACCTAAAAGAAAAGAACATAAATGCAACATGTTACATTTTATGTTTAATGAAGTATAATAGTTAAAACTCAAGGATAGATGAAACTTAGTGAACAACTTGCCTGGTCACTAAACAGCATTGTCTTCTTTATGATGGTATTCCAGCAGAGATTAAATCTTTCAATAAACTCAGAATGATACAGATGCTTCAAATCTTAAATCAGGTGCATTGTAACTTCAGAGTTCAACATCCACATTATATCCAGTATGGCTAGACACAACTTACACTTAAATGACTGAAAAAAACGAATAGCATGATTATAAATAGAGATAGACCGATATATCGGTCTGGCCGATATATCCGTATGGGCCAAAATGGCCGATATTATTGGTCTGAGTAGGTGTTGAAAAAATGTTGTTATATTCCTCACGCATGCAGACAACTTGTGCAAGAAAGCACAACGAACCAAGTCAAGGCAGTTATCTTACAGCAATGCTAGCACATGCGTTTTCATAAACAAGCAGACAAGATGAACCATGGAGCACGTGTCGGCCGTCGCAGCCAAAACAAAATCATCATCTTCATCATTAATCAGATCAATTAAAAATCATTGCAAAATATTTAAATTGCTACAATTTGAAAAATTTTGGCTCATAAATCCTGATTTTTGAATTTTTCAAAAAAAGCATAGAATACATCATATTTTTGATAATGAAGCAAAAAAGATTTAAAAATTTTGGAAATATCGGTTATCGGCTATCAGTCCATAATTGGCCGACATGTCAGCATCAGACCCAAAAAAGCCATATCGGTCGATCTCAAATTTAAAAATAGTTAGAGCATTAGTTCTCAACATGTTGTGCTCGTGCCTCACCCAATCACTTCCAAAATACTAATTTTTCCACATGAGGTGATATATAAATCTTTAAGATTTAAAAAGTGAACTCTGTTTCTACATGTTTCCCTACCTGAAGAAAAATCCACAAAAAGTAAATTCAAAACTTTGGGCCCAGACCTTGTAAGTTGGCCTTAATACCTACCTCACAAATAAAATTAACTCCTATGAGGCTTACACCACGCATTGGGAACCATAGAGGTAGAGTTTCTGTGATGAAGTTGCATAAGCCTATCAAGATTTGTCACCTTGAATGGCTAAAACATGCCTGTAACCATGGGCGCAATTTTGTTATAAAATGTGGGGGGGACAGCCCAATATAAAAGACAGAGCCATGTATAAGGTTGTTGGACCCCCCAAAAAAATCCAGATGAGCCCCTTTAATATCAGCAAGTATTTAGGCAGCTGCATGCTTTTTTGCACCAGTTGCAAATTAGCCCCCTGATAGCCAATCTTGATGTAATCAACGTGGTGTTTTCACCAAAAGCCGATAGGTGGAAGCAGTGCGCAGAACGAACTGCTTTCCAACATTCCTTCTGTGTTCACTGTCGTCAACAGTCTGGAAATTTCTCACACGCCTCTAACAAGAACGAATTTATTGGAATCTGACACCATCCATCTTCATCATGACACATAGCACATGAGATTAAATCTCAATAGGCTTTTTAAGATCGAGCAAGAGAGGGTTAAACTTACCGAGATTATCCCCGTTTTTTCTGGTCGAAACTTTAAATTAGACTGTCTTAACACAGTCTTCACAGACATATATATGATAAACTGACACAAAAGCCTTCCTTCTTTACATAAACTGTCATAAGCAGCTTTCACGAAAACATTTTTAACGTTGAACTAGGAGCCTAGTCTATGTGTACGCAACTACAAAGCGATTGCACAACACTCCACAGCGCATTCATTATGACGTAAATTTCCCTGAGAATTTCATCGCACAAGGGCGATGCCAGCGAAGTTATGTGGAGAAGGTCAAGACTTTATTAACAATTGGCCTTGTTCTGACGTAATCACAACTTTACAAAATACTGCTATAGTGTCCGAATGTCCGCAATTCTTTTTTTAAATTAATGAATCATGATATTACATGCTTAATCTACCGGCTCTGCATTGAGGGCAAAAACCAGAAAAGTAAAAGCCAGGGGTAGAGAGACGGCTCCAACTTACTAATACAATATATATTGTGGGGCCCCTAACAATGGTCGGGTCCACCCCAACCGGGGGGTACGGGGCTGCCTTGTCACGGCACTGATAAAACCAATATAGTCATCGGGCCTATGCGGAAGTGAAATTATGTAAATACAGATTCCCAATCTTGTTTTCAGAGATGTTTTCAAAGCAACACTAATCACGCTTTGCTTTACCCTAGAAATGATTTAGAAATTAATAAGCTTAATTTTGTTGTTGGGCATGATACTGTAGTTCAGCTTGGTTACACTACTATCAGACTATGATACAAACAAGCAAAGCAATATAGCAGAACACCTCAATTGGGTTTTATCAGAGCTGTCAGTTGGAGTGGAAAAAACGGTGAATTTCATTGGACACATGTACATATCACTCTTAAGTGGAACACATCGATCATAATGCGTTTTATAGGAAGTGTGGGTTACAACATGATTTAATGTCTTGTTTAAGTTCTTAACCTTAAAAAGATGATAAATTGCAAGGTACGATATATATATTGCAAGATATGGTAGCTAGCTATTTTTCTTGCACATTACTGCTCTTTAAAATGCTACAAATCTTTGGCTACTGGGCATCATACATGCAGCCCCACTCCTAGCCAAATCTCCATTGATATCCTCTTACAGTAGCAAAAACATGTTTGGCCAAAACTGGCGTAGTTCACGAAATGATTTAGGCTACAACTTATTTTAACTGCTGATGGATCTTTTGTGATCTCCAGAAACTTGCAAACTGCTAAAGATCATTTTGAAATCAAAATTTATAAAAATATCAGGGTCAGTGACACCACACCGAACTCTGTTTCAAAATAAAGATAGCTGTGTAACATCTAACATGAAAAACTTTTCACACAAAACGCGACAATCATCACATTTAGTTTTGAAACCTCTCCAAATATAAAAGCTATGAGAAAAAGTGGGGGGACATGGTATATTATGTCCCCCCGTCTAAAAAAGTAGGGGTACACGTCCCCCGCGTCCCCCACCAAATTGCGCCCATGGCTATAACGATGGTGCTTTCACCATTTTTGCAGGTGGCATGGTAAGGTATTAGGTTGATATGTGGATCTAATCACATCTAGGCTATTTTGCGTAACTCTTTGGCGTCCAGCTGCTTTCGGGGATATAAAAAAAACGCCTAAACGCACTTGGCTTTGCACGGGAATATCTCTGCTCCTGTTCGGGTTACAGCTGAAGCGTCTAAAACTGGTTGAAGCATCTAAAGATGCGGCAAGTCTTCTAGTCTGCACTCGAAAAAAATATTTTTGCTTGGGGGCTTGTGGGTTTTTTGTGAGTGACGTCATAAGTGGAGGACTTTTAGGCCACCTTGGCTCACTTTGCCTGGCTCTGGGCGCCAACCATTAGATGGTAGTATTTCGCTGAAGTTTTTACTGGAAACTAGGCTACAATCCGAGTCTTTCGATACTTTGGATGACCTGCTGGGGTTTCGGGTTCTAAAGTTATGATGTAAGTTAGTAAAAACATTTGACTATTAGATAATTAATTATTTTGTTTATTTTCGGTCATAAATTTTGAACCAGAAACGTTAGAAAGTCGATCAAAGGCTCAAAAGACTCGGACTCGAGCCTAGTTTCCAATGAAAACTTCAGCGAAACACTTTGGCCTAGCGGTTGGGCCCCAGGTCAGGCAACATGAGCCAAAATGACCCAAAAAATTACTTCACTTATGACGTCACTCACAAAAATCCGCACTCCCCAACCAAAAAAATTTTTTTCGAGTGCAATCTACTAGACTGGCCGATCCGTTTGAGCCCTTGAACAGCTCTCTAGTGCAATCAGCGGAGGAGCTAGGGCGTTGGTAAGGCAAGCGGAAACTGGTGTTTTGTAGGCCGAAATCAAAGTACGAATATATCGTATGCCCGCTCTCAAAGTGTTAATTAGTTGTAGTTACAAATGATTGCTGTTTACATTAGAACAGCAGAGCATGTCAATGGGTGCATTCTAATGGATTTTTATTTACAGTTCACCAGTACTTTGCATAAACAGCATTCGGACTATATTTCAAAATTACAAGCACTTAGAGCACTGCCAGAGCATGAGTTACTTGAAAAACAACACAGGATGAGTTTAAGAACATTTTTCATTTAAAGCAAAGTAATTGTTTTCAACAGAGGAAGACACAACTTTCTTAAGTGCCCTTTTCTTTTCTGAAGCTAGCCTTTTATTGTCAAAACACATTGGTATATGGCATAATATAAACTTTATTTACAAATATAGTTTTGTTCCGCAGATCATAGCTTGTTTCTATAAAGCCTAGTAACCTGTGTTGAAGTGTTACCTATATACATATACTTGCGTTAGTGGTTTCAAAAATAATATTCTACTTTCATACACTTCACAGAGCTAATGTTGCTTACACAGCAAGCAAAATGCTTACTCTATTAAAATCAATGTGGCTGAATCATAGAAAAGACAGGATTCTTCTCAATAGATGCTGCAATTCAGAAATCTTGCTATTAAACTGCTCATAAACATGATACACCACATTTAAGACTTGCAAGCAAATACAAACAATAAAAATTTTTCTAATTGCAAAATCTCTTTGAACTTTCAATAAAAAAGTCTGATATAAGATTTCTTAGCTACCTATTCCTTTTAGAATATGCTTCAAATTACTTTAATGTTGGAATATGAATAAAAGTTTTGCTTCATATTTCTCGCATTATTGTTTCTCGATTAACTTTGGCAAGAATAAATTTTGCTCTGGTTCACACAAACTTGCTTTCGAGAAAGCTGTAGTGTGGGGCAAGCTTGCAAGTGCACAACATATGATCTGGGAAAGCTTTCTCAATTGCAGAAACTGTTGCCAAAGCCTGATTTTCTTTAATCATTTGTCATACCTTATTCCAGACCACAATGAAATCTCTACAATGAAATGAAATTGACTTTTGTGACTTGCAGCATATTGATGATGATTGATTTTCCCTTTCAAGCTCTCTGAGTTGTGCAGGCCCGGTTCAGCATTCAGGGCAATGATAATTTGATCATGGGCCATAAAAAAACTCAGTATTTTTCCTGGTTTAACACCTTTCATACCGATGTACGAATATATTTGTACTTGTGTGCCATCGCTTGTACACTGGTAAATCAGACACGATTACTTTTTTGTACTGGGTTGTTTGCAACAAACATTTCCGTGAATGTTCTTCACACCTACAGGCATCAGCCCTGAAACTTTCAGGCAAATTGAACAAGAACATTTTGAGTTTGCAACTTTTCATAAAATATCCACTGCTAGGCGCAGGTTACATTGTTTTCAAACTAGTAAGGTGCAATCAGCTGTGGCATAGCAGGCAACTTCTTTATGCTGGGTTGTTTCCAACAAAAATTTCCATGAATGTTCTCCATACCTGCAAGGATCAGCCCTGAAACTTTCAGGCAAATTGAGCAAGAACTTTTTCGAGTTATGCAATTTTTTGTCAAACATCCTCTGCTGGGCATAGGCTACAACATTTTTTTCAAATTACTAAGGTGCAATCCAAGCCAATTTTTTTTGTACTTCATCTATTGCAACAAAAATTTCCATGAATATTCTTTACAGCTGCATGCAGTAGTCCTGAAATTTTTAGGCAAATCAAGCAAGGACTTTTTGAGTTACATAGTTTCGCATCAAACAACTTTACTTGTTGTGCGTAGGCTACAATGCTTTTTCAAAAACAGTTAAAGGTGCAATGAATTTTTGGCTAGAACACAATAACTTTTCTGTACTTGGTGTTATGCAGAAAAGATTTACATGAATCTTCATACCCACAGGCATTAATACTGAAAATATGAAGTCAATTAAGCAAGAACTATTCGAGCTTTTAGTTCCGAATCAAACACACAGGTTATAAAACTTCATCCTATGCAAAAGGGTGCAATAAGTTTTTGTCCAAAACATGATAATTTTATTTACACCAGATGTTTTGCCAAGAAAATTCAAAGAAGTGGCTTGCTCTCATGCATCTTTCCTGAAAATTTGAGGAAAATGGAGCAAGAAATCTCCAATACATTTTTTAATCAAGCACCTCAATGTCTATTCACAATGCGTTAACAAGACGTTGTCAAAGTGTCACCATGGCTAT
>Ga0210059_1000885_pt1 | contig 42350 bp, 28 predicted proteins | sample Ectturendosymbi2_FD_188042 | JGI IMG/M metagenome (GOLD analysis project Ga0210059, IMG submission 188042) | Ecteinascidia turbinata endosymbiont from Florida, USA - Sample 2 (SPAdes) (version 2) | ecosystem: Host-associated > Tunicates > Ascidians > Unclassified | place: Key West, Florida... | reverse complement strand
GTGATTGAGTATGTCTAGTAGTATTTCGTGATTTACAGTATAAAATGCTTTTTGAAATCAAGAAAAACGCCACATGTGTATCGTCCAGAGTCATTTAGTAATATATAGTTAAGAAGTTGGCTTAAAGCCGGAAATGTAGAGAGCCAAGAACCAAAGCCATGTTGGTGGTTTGTATGTATGTTATTAGTATCCAAGAAGCTGACCAAGATTTTATGCATCAGTTTTTCAAATCTTTTTGGAAAAGTGTGATAAAATTGATATTGGTCTATAGTTGGAAGCGATATCTTTAGTACTGGGTTTAAAAAATGGAATAACCTTGGCAAGTTTCAATTTATCAGGAAAGACTCCGTTTAGAATGCAGTGATTTAATATATCTGCCAAGTTATTGCATATGATCTTTTTACTCAAATTCACTAATCTGACAGGAATATCATAGGGGTCAGTAGACCTTTGGAATCAAGTGAATTGATAAGCTTCAGTATTTCTTCTGAACAAGTTTGATTATAAACATGGAAGAACAAATTTGTGGTGAAGTAGGTAAATAAGTATCAGTTACAATGGGGGGTATGACACTGACTAGTGATGGACCAACTGATGTAGAAAATTGATTTAAAAGTTGGGAAACAGATTGGTTAGATACAAGAGAAGAAGCACCAGGGACACTTTTGTTAAAAATTACTGTGGAATTGTCAACAGAAGTTTTCACAATTATTGTATTGATTGTTTTCCAAGTTTGTCTTGGAGTTTTGGTGTTCTCAAGCAGCTGAATTTTGTAATATTGAGTTTAGCTTTCTTTTTCAAGTGAGTTAAAATGTTGTTAAATTTTTGCATTTTTGAAACGCAACATCAGTGCCATTATTTATAGCTGTTTTGTAAAGTTTGTTTTCAGTTTTTATAGAATTTAGCATACCTTTTGTTATCCAAGGTTTTGAGGCCAGCTTGGTCAATTTCATGCTTAATTTGATTACTGGGTCATTGTGCTCCACAGAGAATTTGAAACCTTTAAACGGTTGTTGAATTGTTCATTCGGATTTTCATGTTTACTGGTAAAATTTTCTTGTAAGTTTGTTGATAGGTGCATCACAAAATTTTGGAATTGGTTGTAACATCTTTTACATTTAGTTAGGCAATTTTGTCTGGGTACTGTTTCAGCTAGAGGAAAGATAGAATGGTGATCACTGATGACATCAGTGATGACAATACGACGTATGGTAATATTCCAGGCTGTAATTCATGCATTAAACCATTACAGTATATTTGGTCAAATAGTAAGGATTTTTGATGTAACATAAATCTTGCAGGTAGGGTGATTTATCTGATGGGCACCCATAGATTGCATGTTATTTATAAACCGTTGGTCTGCAGTGTAATTAGATAAAGCATCAATATCAAACTCACCAAGCAGGTAAAAGGTTTTCATTTCCACATTTATAGCATTTATGTTATTTTCCAAAATTTATCCAAAATTTTTTGCATTCTTATAAGAGTGTGAGTATAATGCACCCACCAGAAAAGACGGATTGTTAACATCTCTTACTTCTATCCACATATCACGAATGTGGTCATTGTGTAAGTCCCAATCAGATCTGATTTTATTGATCATATTTATTTTGACGTACATCCCTATACCACTTTCTTGGGTTCATGAACTTTTATTAATGAAAGTATATCCAGGTAATAACTGTTGTTGATAAGTTCAGTTTCACTAATGGCTATACTGTAATGTCTGGAGTAAGTCCTATATCCAACAAAAGTTGATAAATTTCAGATATATCCCTTGATTAACTTCTAGTAGTAAGGGGAATAACAAATATTTGTCTACTAGAAGATTAATATTAACATAATAAATTATTTAGATCTTGCACTTCATAGGTATTACATGGTTCTAAGTTTGGATAAGGCTTCCACCGCTTATTAAAAGCGTTCGTCGTCGTGCGTATGATTAAACTGCAAGATCATTTTCTTCTAACCAGGCGCACAGAGCCGGTATAGGTGTAGCAAGATCTGCATTCGCTCCAGGCATCCGGAAAGAGTCACAGCGTCCACTTATGATATGTTCCGCAGTTTGAGCTTCTCCAGACCCGCATGGACACCAAGAATCCGGTGGCATCTTCCATCGGTGTAGTAATTCCCAGAAGCGTCCGACTAGCGTTTTGAGGTGGTTCAGATTACACCACGCAGAGCGGCTGAGCCCAAGGTCGGGGTTTCCCACTTTGGGTGGTGAAAGGGAATGAGGTGGGACCCTTGACTTTTTCCACTCCTCGAACCACTGGTGTTGAGTCCACTGTGCGATAGACTCATACCCCGCAAAAAAACTCTATTTGTATTTTTATAAGATTGGGAGTATAAGGCACCCAGCGTTAACTTAAAAAAAGGGTTACCTTTGCTTAATAACTGACGCAGGTAAATGCTAAGAGCTACACAACTTGCTGCTAAGGCAATTATGCATTTCACATCATTTCAAATATTACAATTTTACCTTTGTCTCCGCGGTAAATGCTGCCGTATCGTGAAATGCAAATTTTTCCTTCGATATCAATCTGCAGAGTTCTATTCAAGTAAATAAAGTCTTCTATTGTTCCGAAATTGACGTATAACAAATCACCCTGGGAACACAATTTTAGAACCTTTTAAATGATTACACAAAGTTAAACTTGCTTGGCTTGTGAGGATAAAATGAATAAGTTTCTTTAATTTTCTGCTGGACAAATAAATTCGACAAGAAATTTTTTTAACATTTGATTATTAAGCAGAGAACATTGCAATGGAGCAGGAGTCACCAACGTGGTGCCCGCGGGCACCAGGTTGCCCGCAAGGACCAAGTAGGTCGCCCGTGGGCCTGTTCTAAGAATAACATTAACATGATCAGTGTCTTCACATTAACGAATATCAATAATAAAATAATTGAAGGTAAGTTGATCAAAATTTTTATTTCAAAAGTGGGTATCAAACTAGACGTCCTTCGCATTAATCGGTACACAAGAAGTAGCTCGCAGTTTCAAAAAGGTTGGTGACCCCTGCAATAGAGGAATCATAGTTCATATCCTTGTTGACTACGCAGTTCATAACCATGTGATTAATGATTTGTGCTTTTTGTTAAATAAAATGCCAATATTATTTAAAAACAATTTAGTAAAGTACTTTTGAATATCATGTGATTAAAATCATTTCTTACAAAATTTAAGCACGAGCTGGAACTGTTCTAGGAAAATGCTTCTCGAAAAGCATTTCAACGTTCATTTAAGCCATGGTGTATCCGGGTGATGGCAGAAGACCATCGGTTTCCCCATTCGTTAAAATTATTGCTCACACCCTATTGTCACCAAGCAAGTCTGACTAAACATTAGCGGATAATTAGGTCAATATGTTTAGATTTTTTTAAATTTTAATGTTAGTTATCTCTACACCAGCACATAATCCACTGCCACTCTCGCATATATGGCGCTAATAAAGACGACGTGCGCAGATGAGAAAACACAAGCATGGATAGCGCTAACACGGTAACTTTGATACTCTGCATCACTTTAAATTATGCTGCCACAAAGTATATATTGCTATGTTTTTACTATTATTCGCCGATTGTTGTTCACGTCCTCTACAAAACTATTTCAAGCATTAGGGAAGGTGAGATCTGTACGCAGCATGAAATACAGTAAGCGAAAAAGATCTTGAGTCAATCCGCCAGAGTACCTGAAACCTGTCTTCATAATGGATTGAAAAAGTAAGTTAACACTAGTTTTAGCAATATTTTTCTACCCCGCCGTTTTCCGAGGTGTCGAAAACGACGCCAAACACCAAAGAGCATTTTCTGCTGGTTTATCACCGAAACTCAAATATTTCAGGATAGCAGTAAATCTAGCATGTGATATTTTTTCTGAAAATATTGGAATACAGCAAGTTTCACTGCAAAGAAAATGAAGTAGGTGATTTTTGCCGTACAGTCCTCTGACATGCTGAAGAGCAATAAACGTCTTTAGCTCGCACATGCTCAAGTCAAAGTCATTCTCTCCTTCTCTGTAAGCTTCTTCGTCGGTGTATTGACAACTGATTGAAGAATTACTGAAATGCTTCCATGCATTGTAAGTAAGCTACCTACATTTTTAGAGATTCACGAAGGAACACCGGTGGTATCAGTAAAACTGCTGTGTCCCGAGGTTCTTTACCTACCAATGATGATAAAACATTTTTCCATGTTGTTTTGTTTCTGTCATAAACAATAGAGATTGCAGCCAACACACCATGAGATATTCTTGTTCGTACATCAACTTCTTCATAACTGATGTCCTCTTCGTCTGAACTGCTTCTCAGCTGGTGTGGACTGACAACAGCAAGTACAACTACATCTTCACCTGATTCATGTTTCTGTTTCTCTTCATATGATATGTCACCATACGCACGCCAGTCAAGGGCCACATCAGCAACATTCTCCCCTGTCATTTCGAATGTGCGACATGACGGAAAAACAACCACACAAATTCAGCAGTAATACATAACTTCACTAAATGCACTGTGTAAACGACCACTCCTCAATCACTGCACAGCCGTATTCTCCAATCTATGCGATAAAACCTGACAAAGAACATTGAAATCCAAACAAAACAGCGTGTTTGCCACCAAATTGCAAACACCAGTCAGCACATGAAACAGTCGACGTCTTTAGGTGTGAACAAAGCACCACGAGAAACAAATAATTAGTTTTGGTTATCTCCAGGCATTGGGTGTCGAAAACGACATCTTGGTGAACGGCGGGGTGCAAAAAGTAAAGCAATAAAAATAACTACTGCAAAAATGAAACAGAATCGCACCAATGATATTTTTGAAAAGTATTATGTTTTTTTAGGAAAATTAATAAATCTGTAACTCACAGGATGAGCAGATTTTGCAAAAATTGAACTTAGAATGCACTTGGTGTCGAAAAAGGCACCTTGGTAAATCTTTGTTAATTGAAGGGTAAACCTTTCACTCAGTTCAAAACCACCTCTTTTATAAGGGGAGGAAGCAAGGTAACTGGATGTAAGAGCATCATAAAGATGTATCAGACTATTGAGTGCTTTTCATACCATTCAATACATATTAATTAATGTTGCAAGCAAAAATGAAATCCAACTAATCTCTCAGAATGCAACAACCCACTAGTCTTGAAAAACATCTATTAAACAAGTTAAATTTAAAGTAAAATTAGTCTTAGTTTGAATTTTTCAAAACATTTTCGTGGATGCCTTCTCAAATGGAAAAGCTTGTGTTAGGTTTTTCATTAGCTGTTATTTTCAAGCAATGTTTCAAAATAGAAGTCTTCCATATCTAAAAATATCTACCCATTACCTAGCTATCACTGCAGAAAACCTTTAAAAAATATTTTGTTTTCAATTCAGTGAGATTAAAAATATCTTAAATCGTTGAAATATTGAGGATAGAATGTTTTGGCCAAAATGGTAATCATTCATTAGTAAACAGTCGATTGTAACTGAGCGCCCAATGTAATAACAATCTGCAATTACGTATGTCCTCTACGTAAAGATATATTTGCTTCCACAACCACAGACATTCGATAGGTAAAACCAGCCAGTCGATAACCAAGGTTATTCGCATATGTTCTTCTTACCACAGGTTCTCCAGCAGCAGAATAAGCATTAAAAGGATTAACAACGTCTGGGTCATTTTGCTCTGGGTCTATAACAAGTTCTTTTGTTTGGGACTTGTCCACCTCATTTCCATCGCTTGTTACAACAGCAACGTAATTAGAATCTTCCTGCTTTGGGTAGGAGAGAAGCACATTGTAAGATGGAGTCACTACAGTATCCAGACCATATTCTTCCCATTTTTCTTTTATGTAGTTTACCAAAGCAACTTCATCGTTATCACGTCCTGCTATGTGAGGTTTCTTCGTCAAGTAACTGCAAATAAATGCTTTCAATAAATTCCTCAAAGTTTCAAAACTTTCGTTGATAAAATCAACATGTTGCTTTTTTAAATATTCATTTTAACAATAAATGTCTGTAAATTTTGCATTGAAAAACATTTCAACATGATTCAGCAAAACCACAAACTCAGTTGGTTACCCGATTTCTACCCTTTGTTAGTTCCACCTAGAACGTGTAATAGTCAGTTAAATCTGCACTAAGTAGTAAGGAAAGGAAAAAAATTTGTAATATGTAATGATGCAGTAGAAAGTTGAGTTAGAAGTTGAAGTCGATTCTTAACTGGTTATACTTCAGAACTAGAGTGTCAGTGATCCACAAACAATTTGCTTTCCACTTCAACCAAGATGCGCATAAGGTTATTAGCATTGACATATTACAACGCCGAATTTCTGCTTTCATTATTCTTATAACTGACGAATTTCTGCGTCGTACGTGGCCAAAAGTCTGCATTTTGCTCTTAGCATTACCCTTACGTGGCGTGTGCATCTAATTGCTGATCAGTTCCGGATTAAATTGGAACCGCGCGTTTCCTTCTTCAATAAGCCTTCCTTTGCTGTTACGTCTTGCTGTTAATGTGGTTTACCGGATTTTGAAAGAATAGCCCAGGATGACGCAAAGCGAGGAGATTAATTGGCCTAAGGAGGGGGTCCCAAACTTTCTCTGGCCATGTACCCCTTCAGCATTTCGATAGATGTGAATGTACCCTGTAAATTTATTTTGACAAAGAGGCTGAGGAAAATAACAAAAACATATTTACCAAAAAGCATATAATTATTTTTGAAAATAATATTCACTGATACATACATAAATAATTCCAAATAAATAATATATAAACATATTTTTCCGTTCCCTTGCTAACTTTAAATGTACCCCTTCATATAGGCAAATTTATCCTTAGGGGTACATGTACCCCACTTTGGGAACCCCTGGCCTAAGGCATTCAAAACATAAGGTCTGTTCATTTTACACCAGTACAGGATTGTTTTCCATAATATCTTTGTTTAATAAGATTTCGTTCGCACGCTTTCTCTATGTTTAAGTAAAAAGTCTACAAAGTGTGCCTTAACCCATCTATTAAGGCTTCCTTGCTGTAGAGCTGAGACAAGCGTCAGAAAACTACAAACATTAATTAAGGAAAAAAGCTTTTCCAATCTTTATTTTGGAAACTCTGGACTTCCAAACAGTGATAGAATCGAAGAAATTCACAAGGTTTCGTAATGTTTTGCATCCATTTGTGCTGATAGCATTCTGTTCCTCAACATATACAGTATATTGTCAAACATTTGTGTTTCGTGATGTGAAGAAATTGAAAGGCCCAGTGTTTCATCAGGATTTCTTCAAAGTTCTCGTAGATTTTATCTTGATTTCAAGTCTAATTCCCAATGAAATATTGTATTTTATAACTTTCTCCTTCACAAGAATCATATTTTTATAATAAAAACATTGGGGTAAGTTTTGATAATTTCAAGCGTCCACAATGATACAGAGCATCACAATGAATAATTGAAATTATTCTTTGCACTGAAAGTGTTTCATAGCGATGTTTAAACATAACTCTTACTCCATGAATAAAAAATTTTAAGATTAACCCTCTCGACATGTAATTTTTCCATCCTTGAGAACTTCGCTTCGGTATAATCACCTAACAAATTTTATTATGCTCTTCACTTAAATCTATATGGCATCAAAAACAAGTAAGATTGGCATTTGCTAACACTGCTATGTTCAGAGATTCTCTATTTTGAAACATCAACAGTTTTAAAATAACAGCCATGCATATAGCTGTACCTTTCTCGTTGTCTAATGTCAATCGATTGCAGAATCATTTTCATTTTACCAGAAACAGCCAGCTTCTTTTCTCAAATGCTACCTTAGGCCCATTATCAATAAAGTAACGTGATGTTCAATCAATACAGTTTTAATAACAGAAAAATAATTAACAGATTAATTTGTAAAGTTGACACATTCAAATAAAGCGTCACCATTGGAAATGATTTTAAGTGGTAGTTGCGGTCAACTACAACACATTACTTCAGATGAAACGCATGTGGAAAAGTCTTGTAAAGGAAAGTTGTTTCTAGCAAACCACTTCTAAGCGAATGTGGATCCAGAAATCTGCAAACAACTGATCATAATTGGATGATATGGTTGTTGAACATATCTTTTTGAGTTAAGGCCAATCTACACTGAGGACGTGCCAGGAGTTGCCAGGCGTAATCCTTTTGTTTGTTTTGTTGCGTCGGGTAATTCTGCATTCGTGCACGGCTCGTCACGGTCAGGGCCGGATTAATGGGAAGGAGCAAAGGGGGCAATTGCCCCGGGCCCTCCGCTCCAAGAGCGTTCCCCGTGATGACATTTATTTGTTTTAGATAAAATATTCGTTTGAAAGATTGTCGTGATTCAAAAGAGATACAAGGATACAACTCTATATTCCGATGTTGCGTTGAGTATCATTAATGATTTTTCTGCCGGTGTTAGTAATCACTACTGAACATAAATATTTTCGGTTTTGTTCAATACAAATATATTTGAATTTTGCTTGTAACGTTTCCTAATAATCGTTCTTTTGGCATGGGTATATCTACTCGTGCATCACGCCTACTGAACAAATGTCGCGAAAACGATACTAATTTGCGTGTTTCAGCAGCAAAGGCAAAGCTAGTTCTGCTGTGGTTGCTGTTTGGTACCAATGACTGCGTAACTTCTTGTGCCGTCTGGAGGTAGCTGCAGCCGAACTGCGACTTTTGTTTCGTCATAAAGGGTAACGTATGGTAAAAATGCACTTTTCATCCTATGGTTAAAATTCTTGCGTTACATCATAAACATCATGGCCATGGCTAGGGCCAAATTTTTACCGAGACGAATATGTTAATTACGACCCCAATTGGGCATGTTGATAAATGTAGTTTATGGAAACCTAACATCCTGCTCTTATTTAATCTAGGCTGGTGGTTGCAACACAGTGTAGCTGCAGTGCTGCTTATTTCAAAACAGGCTCGCAGTAAAATATGGTTGAATTTAGCGTCACAAAAATGTTTTGTGGGGGCATTCCAGAAAGTCTACCGAGGCAAGTGCCTCATTTGCCTCAATGTAGCTACGGTCAAGAACATATGAAGCTAGTCAAGCCATCTACACTACAAGTTATTGCGTGTTGCGTCAGAAAAGGTTTTTGATCAGTCGATTTGAAGAACGAAAGAGCAGAAAGCGAGATTGCCGTGTATAGCTAGCACATTGCCAAAATCTGTAATGCCATCAGTTAGGACCATTTAAAGTCATAAAAGTCATATTTTTTCGTTTCTTCGGGCAACTTGAAAACGAATTTTAAAACAAAAATCACACCCCAACGAAGTCTATAACAAAACGTATGAAGTCATAAAAATCATATTTTCCACTTTAGGTCATAAAGTCATATTTTGCACATTTTCAACCTAATTCAATAAGTAAACCATTAAAACAATCTCAAAATATCGGGTGAAACTGCCATATCACTGGGCATGGGCGTCGGAAGGGAGGCAGGGGGGACCTTAGCCCCCTTGGATTTTGAAAATTTCAGCAAAAAAAGGTTATTTTCATAGTTTCTAGTAGGAAAAAACAAATTTCACAACTTTTTCCCCTACCTAGAAAAACGTTGGAAAAATCCTTCCGACGCCCATGTCACTAGGTTTAAGCTGCATCCTGCAAATTGAACCCATTTGGACACCGTGCCAATGTTGGCAAAGATGCAGGTGAACCAAGTTATTTGCATGAAATGTAACGCACTGCCCAAAAGTGCATGGCCTTGCTCCCGCAAAGAAATAAACCAATGTCCATGCACGTTTTTAACTTGCTTCAAACGAAAAACTGTATATGTTTTGCTCAAGTTTTGAGCCGTTTATTTTAGAGGGCTTCAACAAACCGTGCGCCTTACCATATGCTTATTTTCGCTGGCAATGCTTCTTTGTACAGTAGTTGTGTGCTTTAGCTCAGTCATTTTTGTTTGGTCATATAAAGTCATATTTTCTGAAAAATGAATTCATACCGTTTTTACTCAATTGTTAGCCGCCCTTAATTATAAGCCGCACGAAATGGTATTCAAAAATTAATGTAAGCCGCCCTTGGTTGTAAGCAGCACTTCACCATAGGTTACACAAGCTTCTGAGATACTTTCGTGCATAGCATGATTCGTGTTTGATTAGCAAGCCTGGTAATGATGATTCACCACTACAACTGCCTTCTGTTCACCATAACCCCTCCTGTGGAGGATGTGCGCATGATGCCGACGTGAGGAAAGATAATGCGAAAAGAGGGTTTGGTCAACAAAACGTAGCCGAGGAAAGACGGGATGTGATCTAGACATTTGACAACCTAAAGAAAAAAGTGCAAGCAGCCCTCGATTGCAAGCCGCGCGAATGATGAAAAAAAGACTGTATAAGCCGCGGCTTACTATCAAGTAAATACGGTATTGTCAAGTTTTTTAGGTTTTAAAAATGGCCCTAGCCATCAAGAGCTAAAAATGGCTGTTTTCTAAGGTTAAAAAGCGCAAGAATCTGGCAGTGTTAGCTATAACGCCGTGACTGAAACGTTTTTTTCAGCAAAGATTTCAAGCAGCAACGTCAAAGCAGCGACGTTAACCAGAGCACCCGCAAATGTCGGTGGAAATCACGACATAGTTTCGAAGCACCTTTCACACTCAGTCTGGCTGGTCATATTGACATGTTATTTTTATGGTGTTTTTGCCTGTGATCTCTGGCTTCTGTTTATTGTTCGGGTGAATGTTGTTTCTTGTCGATTCACTCTCTATTCCAAGGTTTGGCAATCTACGGCCCGGATCCGGCCCGCCAAACAAAATCATCCGGCCCTCAGCCCCTTTACAAATTGTATGGCTGTATGACCCGCCTAGTGATATTATGTTCTATGAACTTGCTCTCCTTCAAGCTCCTCGCAACTTCTTGTATCGCTTACTTATGAGGAGCTACAGTACTTACGAAAAACCGCACTGTGCTACAAATGTAGCCAAATGTATGTCGAACTGTGGGTTTTTGTTATCAGCTGTGAAAATCAGGAGGTAATATAATTAAAACTCCATAAATTCCCAAGTTTCATCAATATCATGTAAACAACAAAAGGAACGGAATTAATTGTTGGTGGAAAATTAGTACCACCCACCATACCTTGCTGAGTTTGTTTTTTGCCCGCGACTAGGGAAGGTTGTCGACCCCTGCTCTAGTCTGTGGAAATATTTATTCTTGGTAAGGATACACTGTACTGTTTATATCATAAACTCTCTTCTCGCAGCTAACTATATGTGCAGTTGAGCACCGCATTTATTCGATTGGAAGCCGCGGCTTATAAAACTTTTTCATCGTTTCATGCGGCTTACATTTTTATATTTTTTTGCTTTATCGAAAAGTATAGATGACGCTCAGTCTTTCCTCGGCTACGTTTTGTCGACCAAATTCGTCTTTCGCATTCGATTTTTTTCAGCATCACGTGCACACTCATCACAGGAAGGACTATGATGGACAGTAGGCAGTTGTAGTGGTGTAAGCATCATTAATACGGGTAAAGCACGAGTACGCGAACGTCGCGAATGCATCTCAGAGGCTTCGGTAATCTATTTTCAAGTGCGGTTTACAATCAAGTGTAGCTCACATTAATTTTTAACGCAATTTCGTGCTACTTACAATCAAAGGCGGCTAACAATCGAGTTAATACGGCAGGCACATAATGGACTACTAGAAAAAGCAAACGATAACGTTACGAATCAGCGAAAGCATAAATTCTACAAATAATGACGTCATGAAATACGTCATAGAGGCCCTCCTGTGAAAATTGCCCCGGGCCCCTCTACCCTTTAATCTGGTTCTGGGCGCCGCAACTCCTGGGCGCAATAAAACAAACAAAGAATCGTGCGCGGTTACTCCTGGCAACTTCTCAGTGTAGGTTGGCCTTTAAAGTACAAGATTAACTCATCAGTCTGAGAGCATCAACCAGAGACCACCGCCAACCCAATCAACAAGTCCTGTGAAGCTATCTCTAGGACGGAGTCATCTAATTTTTAACTATTGAATAATTGAACAATCCCTCCAATTCACAAGGGGAAAATGTGTTTTTGTCTATAAGAAACACTTTTAACACTTCAAAACTTTGTCAAATTAGCTCAAGTACGAGCAAGCAACTAATGCTTACATCAACATGTTTGTACCTCAAGTGTTCCTCGATGTTACTGCTTTTCATTGCATTTTTTAGTTTGGTCTGAATTGAAAGATCTTCTTTGGGTTCGGACGACTCTTTCGGAGAAGACGAAATAGCAAAATGTCCAATTAGCACACCAATCCCTATACCTACTGCAGCTAAAAGTAAGCTTATCAGAGCAGCTTGCGTTCTGGAAGGCATCCTCTGCGCAAAAAATCAGTGTTGTGTTACACACCAGAACATCTAACACACGTTCTACCTCACGTGAAATCAAGGCAGGGGCAACGAAAAACAACTGAACCCCAGAAAATAGAAATAAGTGTGATTTCTCAAAACCGTCAGGTATAATGACGAATGATGAATTAAAAATTTTGTCGGTTATCAAAAAAGTTACAACGTTTTTAAAAACCTAAATTCGAACTCCAACAATAAAAGATACATAAACGAGTTTCAGCTTTTATCGCATCAAATCATTATAACATTTGTAGCATTGTTTCACTGAGAAGTTACTACTTTTTTTACGAGATTGCAGTTCCATCCACGGACCTACCCATAAAGTCGCAACATAATTCTAGTTTCCTTCTCAACATGTAAGCCTTCACCAGGAACACTGACGTCAAAGCAGTGTTTGCGCAGAATGCATTCACTTGTCGCAATCAGCATTGTGCACTTGGCCTCTTGAGAATTTACATTTCTCGTAAAACCAGGCCTGAAAACATCCGTTTGAAATGGTTGCCAATTCATACATTTCTGTTGTTATAGGTCGTTGAATCAATGCTCACACAGTTTTGACTTGTAAAAAGAAAACTATGGCTTTGAAAACAGGGTTTCGCAGCTAAACCTTCAACTAAATTTAGTTGAACAGCGTGTAATTGTGCATTTTTTCAAATAACAACTAAGTACCAGCATGCTCCAAATCGCAAGTTTTTTAGTTTGGCGTCAATCCACTGTACTTCTTTTCCATAGTGTCAGCGATATTTTCTAATATTCTCCAAACTGTCAGAAAAATAATCTTCACCTCAATAAACGAATACATAGTCATGAAGACAACTCTAGGTCAAGAACAAATCACCTCAATGTCATGATTCAACCTTGCATTCTGATCGAATATAGCAAGAACATCTAGGAACAGAGACATACGGAAACATGCCAAATTCGACATCAAAATTCATTGCCCGCATGCCTTTCCGGAAGACGACATTGTTTTGCAGGAAGCCAACATGCGATGCCGTTCAGAATCTAACGACTTTACCCAAGGATTAATCAGGAACCTCATTTTGAACCTGTCTTCAACCGTCTTCCATGCTAACTCCGAGGTTCACAAATTAGAGTGCAACGTATTATCGTGTTTATGCACTGTGTTTTGTGCGTGACATGACTCGAAACAAAGCCAAAATGGAAACAAGTTAACACGTCACGATTGACCAGACATGCCAATACCACACGTCCCGTGTTAGCTGGAACAGACCCGGTTTAAAGACTTTGTCCCGGCGTCCCGGTCAGTCAACCAAAAATTCCCAGTTAGGCATTTAGTCAGCCATCATGAATAACATGTGGTCTGATAATAGAAGCAGAATTCTGGGCAGAATGTAAAAGCCATTATCACCTGTAAAAATCAATAGCGAATTTTCCTGCTGTGATTTTTACGAAAAATAAAATGCGTCAAAGGCTTTTTGAAGAAAACTGTACAGGAAAGTATGACTGCCGGAATTTAAAAATTTACAAATGCTTGAACATTGTTTTGTTTCTTACTAAAATGTATTATTTTAGCTTTTCTTTGTGTCTTAACTATAAGAATCCAAAATAGCTACGCGCTCCAAGTAAGATATGAACCACATTTATCTGATATGTTGTTCTGAAGCATCCAGGTTTTCAATCACAAAAGTATGGTATGCCTACGATTGAGTGATGTGGTACTTTGCAGTGGTGCAACTGCTGTAGAAGTCTCAAAAAGTATAACTACACTTACGTGAAACAAAGTGGTACGTTTGTTATGAATTTGAATAGCGACTATATAATATCGTAGATATAAGATACCTTAGCTAACGCACTGAAAATGCGTGTACATGAAAATGCGTATGCAAATAAACATGATGTCTATAAAATATCTTAGCTAACGCATTGAAATTTTTTGTCCACATTTGTTTTCAGCCAAGTTTTCAAAATATTTAAAGTGCTGTCTTCAAAGGAAATGTTAATGAAGGTTTGACCGTGCACAAAAGCTCATTCCTCGTCAACAAATCTCTTTGAAATTGAAATGTTGTAAATGTTCCCAGAAATCTTGTCTGATATATCAACACTCGGCCAACAAAACCAATGTCAAATGTGGCTGAGAACAATCGAAAACAACTAAATTGTTTTAGTGCTTTCATAAAGACCTGAAAACATCGAGTTAAAATATTTGCCAATTCTAAAATATCTGTTCCGATCTGACCTGGCCTTAAAGTAAAATACGATAAACAGCTAAACATCAAAATTCGGCAAAAGCGCTAAAGCATTGTGACACATTGAAGTAAAAGATTATTAACTATGTAGGGTTCTGGGTGTTGTTGCGATACCGAATGTAAGGCGTTGCCGGTCGATTACGATTCCACAGAGATCCCTACTAGTTGAAGGGTCAACCTAGATGTTGCAGGAGCACAGGTCAGTCTCCCAACTACGAGGCCTGACGTCTTGAAGTTGTCAAATCAATGCAAGGAGTAATAAAAGGCTCTCGACACTTTGTCCTGTCATAACTCTCCAGTAGCACTCTAAGTTGATTGCTTCTTTTGATTATATTCAAATATACAACAAACCTCTAATATATTTGAATGTAAAATCAGAACAACGTTACGTTCAACCGGCTATGACCAGCCTGCGGCCCACGGACAGCATGTGGCCCAGTCGAAGGTTTTCTGCAGCTCAGTTTAGGTTTTCGCTGTAGTAAAATTATCCTGTATACCGACAACCTGTCCTTATTTTGATAATCTTGAATTTGGCATTTTTGATGCGGGTGGTCTTCAGTACCACATTATCACGTCTGTTACCATTGTAAATAGGAATCGAACGCTTTCAGTACATTACTTTAAACTAAATATAGTTTGCTAAGATCAAAGTTAAGCCATTGAATGTGCGACCCTCATTAATATGTCATTCAATCTGCGGCCCTGGTTAAGATAGTGACATAATTTTTGTCTCTGTAAGCCAGTTGGGTTGGACATAGCTGCGCTAAACGGTTTGGTGTAGACTGTAAGCCTAACGTTAAAAACAGCTTTGGGCGTTCGCATGCGCAGCAGGAAACAGCGATCAACTGAACTGCATACTGTGATGTAGGTTCGCAGACTATCGTGTCAATTGTTAGACTGTTCGCAAACAAGTACATTGCGTTGAATCACGAATGGAATATTACTGTACATTACGCAATAAGCATGCACAAAATATTAAAGCACTAATGTATCCAATGTAAACGTTTTCGCAAAAACCAACTTACTGCAAGTGTTCTTTTCAATTTCTCTGCATTGTGTTTGGTTGACAAAAAGCACACTCCAATTAGAGCGATGGTTGACTGTGCCGCTCCAGGATAAACAGTAAACTGCCTCTTCTAATTTTTATTCAAAGAAGGCGCTTCGTTTTGTGATAACCAGATGCTTCCTTCTGGAGCAGCAGCAATTGTTACTGCTCCATGAAAACACTTTGCTTACGTAAACAGGCAGATTAACTTCATCTTGATCCGAAGGACTGTGTTGATAGTTCGAATAACAGTGCACCAAGCCCTTTTTTCCTACATGTCTTCGTTGTTGTGAAACATACTAAAAGTTTAGTTGTTCATGTTTTATTATTCGCATTTAGTCTTTTAACACGCCAAGGCGAAAGAGAACAACCCAGATGTTTACGTCAAATATGTCCGAAAGGCTCTATGGATTTTATTGCTAGGGGATGTGTTAATACCGTAAGAAGCTGCAATGTTTCTTAAGTCCGACAACACAATATATTTTGGCATAAACCACGTTAGCGCCAACCAAGACAAATTTTCTTTTCAGTTTTCAAAAGGACGCAGGAATGCTCACCCACGCCTCATCTGCTTACAACGCTTCCACCACTGCTGTACAATGCGGGTTGCTCTAATATCGAAGACAGCTTTGCCCTTTGTTTGTAGAATCGCTGTAAAATTTGACCGAGTTTCCTTTGTCTGTATGTGGGTTGTTCTATCCATCCCACAGACTGAATTATATTTGAATAAGAACTGATTATGCTTATCTACTGTAGTAGGCAACATACACTCTTATATACTCTAGGCAACATATTTTATATACTTTTGACAAAATATTTAACCAATGCATAAGGTAACACTGCACAACTGAGGGAACAATGAATCTTACAGAAAGAACGAAGATTCGGAAGGCAATGGCTACACATTGATACTGGGGCAAGTGGTAGGCAGTGATGGTGGTCAGTACGTTGAAAGCAGCTAGAAAAAGAACAGGTAAAATCAGATCAAACTTGCACACAGGCCAATATGCTGGCAGCATTTCCCCAGGCCACAGCCAGGGACAGACGCTGGTGGAGCCACTGGTGCTCCCTGGGGTTGCCAGACACATCAACAAGTTTCTTCGAAAGACTACTCAAAAAAGGGCAGTGGACTTGCCATACACACCAGTGGTCTCAATTGCCACTGGTTGAAAGTGGAAATTGCTTTGGAGGTCATGATATTTTTGGCATTTTACGACCTCAGTTTTTGTAGCCCCAAAACCAGCCTTTCTGGCGGAGTCTTGATAGTGGCCCCTGAGCAAAAGTGTCCACAACTGTTGCGTCTCACCCCAGGCTCCGGCCTCTGTACCAGGGGCCCAAAGTCAGGCCATCCAGCCTCCTTCCATCATTAGTCAGACCGACAGGCTCCAAGGTAGAGGGGAGACCAATGCGGGTCAATGACCTCTTGAGGATGGAGTTGATGGCTGAATGCCTTGGGAAGCGGCCTGCATTTTTAGTACAGGAGAGGCCATGGAGCCCCAGCTCATCAACAATTTTGCCGTAGCGGCATTTTGTGCTTTAAAAGAAATTGGCACCAGTTCGGAGGGAGATTGCAATACGGAGCTCATCAGGACTGAGCAAGTTTCCAACACTGGCAATTAGGAACGCTTCTGACCTGGCAGCAGTGTGACTCTCTTGTGCAGCAAGTAACCGACAGTGGTTCCAACGGTTATTGGTGTTTAGCAGGGAATTGAGTGTATCCCTGCGCGTGCGAGGTCATCCCAGGCTGCTTGTATTCCCTTTTCTAGTGGTGATGAATCATGGTGTTTGGACTAATCGTCAATTGCATCGTTTACATCCCCATGAGGGGTTTCCAGGTTGAGAGAGGGAAGTATATATAAGAGTGTATGTTGCCTACTTATATACTCTGTGAGATTTTAGTGTCTGATTCTTTGCCTGGGAAAGGGTTCATTTCGATAGACAGTGTTCGATTCGACAAAACGTATCTCTCTGTTTAATTTCACTTGGACATTTTGACAGAGCTTCGCTCTTTACAAAAAGTCCGTCAACTTCACAGCTGGTCTGCTAAACATTTCTTTTGGAAAATCTCACGTGCGAGCTTCATTGTAAGTCTTTAGGTCGGGACCTAGTCTTCATCGAACTTTCGCCTTACTGTATATACTGTATTTTTCGAGGTTTCCGGTTCACCACTTTGATTGACAGGTTTTAGGGCTTTGAAATGAAGCCACCAATGTTTTGCGCGGAGCGGGTTAATCCGTCTGGTTGTTGTCGGGTACCCTCCTTTGTAAGGTGACCGCGGGATCCAGCAGACGTATGCCTGCGCGGCTTGAATTTGATGCTGGGCGGGCGCGGATAAGAAATTCTTTGTGCGGGTAACTGAATCTTGACCGAATGTATATGAAAGTGACATGTTTCGCAAATCTGAGTTCACTGCTGTACGTGGTAAGCTGCTGTTCGAATTTCACGTTCCTTAAAATGCCCTAGTGTTTTATATTCACTGCACTTTCAAATGATATTTAGGTAATTTACAGTCTTTTGCTGTACGAATTTTTGCTTTCGATGGGTCTGGAAGAAATAGCAAACCAAGTGGCCATTTAAAACTAGTTCCAATTTGTTACAAGTGATTTTCCTTGTTTGAAGTTGTGAAATTGTTTTAGTTTTTTCATAAACATGCAAGCAAAGAGCTACAATTATCTTTAGTCTGCATAAATATCTCACAGCATTCTACAGCCTAGCACAATCTGCCAGTTCTAACGAACACACATGCTAAGAGTGTAACCACTATCAAATAAAATTTTTAATACACCAAGTTTAATTCAAAAACTCATGTGATGAAACAAGAGTTAGTATCATATAATGGTGATTTTGAAAAACGTAGTAACTACTGCACTACAGGATCATACATTAGCGCATCAAACAAGCACTGCGTCTTGGTTGCAGTCTCGTGTTATCAACTGTGTTCAGGAACATAAGATCAACCTGAATGCATAAACCCAATCAGTGAAAACATTCTTCTTCAAACTATTGGGTCACTAATATAAACGATGGATATTTTAGTAACTATAGCTTTATAAGCATTGCAAGTTTCTTCAATTTGGTGGATTCAGTGCTTTAACAAAAAATCTAAATCATGGAAAGACTTTGCAAGAAACAAGCACTTGTTGTAGCAATTCATGCAAATTAGAACAACGCAGTTTTTAGCGTAATATACAAAATTTCAGTTCATCAACTAGATGACCCAGCAAAAACGAAAACTCAGGACGGAAATTCTGAGGAACCGCATCACGCAGTCATTCAAGCACATCCTATCAAATCAAGTTTCATGCTTCTGAAAAACACAGATTCACAGTTGACATTCGAAAATACTGAACTAAAGTAGGAATGTGACGTTCATGATTTTGCGGTGTTTTTATTCTTTACGATTTGCTCGATGGCATTATCCACTTCTTTTACCGTAGTTACCTATTATTATTCAAAGTAATATGCAAAAACAAGAAACGTGTGCTGAAGAAAAACATGCTGCTGCTTGGCACGAAAACTTTCTCTCAAGTTGTAAGCGCTTGAAATGACTGTTGAATCCCAAGTCCAGAAAATTGCTTGAGTGTCTAGCTTTTTAATTTTTATCTGCAGGAGACGCCATACCTCATTTATCATTAGCAACACTGACTGCAACGCAATAGCCGAGAGACGTCTTTGTTGCTGGATGAGATAGTATTTGAAATCTTCAGCAACTCTAATGCACTGCAAATGTTGAACCTTTTGTTCTTTGCGACATTCGATATTCTGACTATGCTGAGTGGGAAATTTTCAGTTGTAAGTGTTTGTCAAGCAAACAAACTTTTCACTTTCACCTCAAACTCGGAAAAGAACTTTGTTGGTTCAGATTCATTTCTCTCAACATTGGAAGATATGTTCAGCAACATGTTGATAAAGCCCAGGTTTTCAGTACCTCTGAAATTGTTGTGAAAAACGGTGCTCAATAAAAATCATGTTAATCATTGCACAACGAGGCGTTATTACGATTAGTTTTTTTCATAATGCCTCTGTCAACACACCTCATTTAAAGTTACGATTGTTGCAATCACTACTCAATGTTTTTTCATGGCAGTTAAGCATTGTTTTAACGATTGACCATAAAGCGAAGCTTAAACGCGTATTTAATTGCAATGATGACCGCCTATAGGTAATCCTACTTTGCTCTATGCCAGGTTCTGCACAATGCATTTGCTTATTCTTCAGCAGACTTGTTGAACATGCACAAACTTTTAATCAAAGAAAGTATTCTGGTATGGGCTAAGGCCAGGCCCGAAGCCACGGGGGGGCATTAGGGGGCAGTGTCCCCGGAAATTTCTTTTGTGCCCCCCAAAATTTTCTTGTTCCCAAAAAAATTTGTTTCAAAAGTATAACAAAAACAAAAGTCGTGCCCTCTAAAGATGTATTTTGCCCCTCCAAACCTCAAAACCTGGCTACGGGCCTGCCTAAGACTTCACCGATGTATTTCTCTCATTTAACACGAAAATGTAAAGTTGTTTAAGTACAGCTATGTCGAACAAAAATTTCTTACTGAGCGAAAATTTATTTCACTACCTTAACCAGATCCGCACATTGAATTGCTTACTTATCTTAGCAAACTGAACTTAGTTTAAGCTAATATACTGAAAGCGTTTGAATCCTAACTGCAATGGTAACGACTGTTTGACACCTTCAACTACTGCGCAAGTGTGATTTAATAGGCAAGTTTAGTGCCAATGGAACAAACGTAGAAATCAGAAAACTAGTAAAAAGTTTTGCACCATGGTGTTAGTGTACATACTGAAATTACCCAGGACGCAATAGAAAAGTGATAAATTGACACTGAAGACAACCTGCATCAAAATGTCAAATTTAAGATTATGAAAATGAGGACGGGTTGTCAGAATGTACGTTACTTATACTGCAGCAAAACCTAAACTGGGTCGCAATAGACCTTCGACTGGGTCGCATGCGTCCCGCGGACCGCGTGTAGAACAAAGCTGTTTAAGTATTTACATTTTTACCAAATCAAAAGAATATCAAATAAATGCCCTATATTTGCAAAACCTTTCTCAATTACGAGAACGTAATTAAAACCGAAATATCGTTTTTACAATTTGCATGAAAACCTCACAGCATTTCACGATCTCAAACAATTCGTTTATTTCAACAAACATACGCACAATAAAACTGAGATAAAAGTGCTGTTGGAGACCTCACGAAACATGTACTCAGGACCGTAACCATGGGGAGGCGCAGGTGGGGCTAAAGACCCCCTAGAAAATTTTTTGGACATTGTTTAAAACTATTAAACACAGTTCAAAAATTTGGGCCCCTCTCAGAAAACTCTTTTCCCTCGTGGTGTCCCAAGCCGGTTATGGGTCTGCATCTGATGTTAAATCATCAACGGCCCATTTTATACAGGTGTTGCGGCTGCGCAGGATTCAACTCATTCCTCAGATTGAGGCCACTCACTAAACCGTTTGAAGTAACAAACCTTGCTTAAAATGTGGTGCATGCAACACGCGATCAAACTCGATTGCGATTTTACTGGCAATTGCACTCAGCACAGCCCGGCGATTGCTGAAATTAGTTGAGTAGATGCAATATCGAAAACGTCGCGCTGAGTAAGACTTGACTGGAAAGCGAAGTGACGTTTTTCATCTCCGAAAAGGGATGCACGTTTTGTTTAAATGGATGTCGGTTAACATTTAAGAAATGGGCTAAGATTCCAAAAAAATTACTTTACTCCCACAAACGTGAGATAAGTCTCTGTGACTGGGACGCAAGAAAAGTGACTGGACATGGTAAGATAAAGTGGCTGACAGTCATGGAATTCTAAATACTGTAAGAAAAACAAAAGGCTTAGCTTGATGACTCCATAGTATGCTAAAAAAATGTTTTGCAGCCGTTTTGCAGCGCATTTTGAAACTATGAAATTTCCTGGACAAGGACGTATCACAGAAAAACAAGTCCGAGGATCAACTTACAGGCTTAAAACGTCTCAGAGCAGTGGTTCTCAATCAGGGTCTGCGGATCAACAGTGATAGGCAAAGCGTTTTTTTAGTGGTTGGAGGAAACCGGTAAACTTGACGTTTAATTCCCTGCTAGTGAGTTGCAACAACAGGTAGTTCAGTCATCAGCAACAAGTGGTATGGTTTTCAACTAAACTGTTTTTCATTTATAAACTACCTATATGAAGTTGTTTTTGTGCATAAGAAAGATAAATATTTGTAACTTAAGTTTACTTGCTGTGTTCCATCACCTATCTGATACTGTGACTATTTCTGCAGTTCTTACCAAACACTTTCTAAATAACATGTTTGAATGACCCAAAAAAAACTATAAAAGATGCGGGTCTGCAATTATTTGGGAGATAATAAAATGAGACCGCCATTACAAAAATGTTTAGAAACACTTTCCCACTGTGTTTGCTCTGCCAAAGGTATAGAGCAGTGCTACTCAATTATTTTAAGAAAGGGTCCAGTTACAAATGTCAAAAATTTTCGAGGTCCGGTCACTCCCATAAAACCATGCAAATGTTACATGTCTTGGATTTTTCTAACAAAAAAACATGAGAATTTAATGCGATTATATATAGATGTACAAAACCCGGTAAATGGATAGGCCTGCAGATATTAACATAAGTTGTCACGTTATTTATTGTTCTGCTGGTGGGAGTAATGGCATTTTGTACTTCTTGGCAGTTACCTAAATTTTTGTTCCAATGTAGTGACAGCGAGTAAAAGGTAACGCTGAAGGTTTTATTCGTCATGCAGATGCAAAACTTGTTATTTTTGAACTTCTTTTTTGAAAGCGCGAACTGTCAGCAGTTAGTAGCGCTACTAGAAGTTTTAGCCAGGAAGGAAAACGTAGCTGAAAGGGGCCCACTGGCCATTGTAGGGGAGTTACTAGCAACACTCAGAAAAAAAGTGAGAAATGATGGTGAATCCGGATGTGCATGACTTTACTACTAAAACCCTAAATCACCGAAAAATAATTCGAAAAATGCAAAAAAACTACTGAAAACCAAAACAATATCAAAACCGAAGTATAAGCTAAGTTGGAGCCCGAGTTTTACATTTACTGTAGCTGGCAGGAGGAGGCAATTCACTCCTCTGGCAGCAGCAGGTAAACCCAAACACAGCAAGAATTTCCACTGACAAATTGCGAAGTGTGGAAAAATTTTGGAGATACCTACCTTTGACAAGAAGTTTTCAGGGATGCCATCAAGAAATATTTCTTTCGCTGGTACATTCTATTGGAATTCAATTAATTCCAGTTTAATTTTGGCTGCGTCCACACCAGTGGTGTCAAGCTGCCGGAGCTCCGCTCCGCCACCTTCATCAGTGAATGCAGTGAATGACGGGTCGTTGCCTATAAATATAAGCGAAGATGCCCAGCAAAACTCCGGCACCTATAAAATTTCCACTACATCTTTGGTTCACACATGTGCACGTGTCTTTTGCTTCAGTTGAGAATTCGGTAATGTCTGTCACTGAAAAGGGTTTTAAGGAAAGAGCAGCAACTGTTTTCGAAGAGAAAAGATGCCCAACTGCGGCAATGTTGATAATCAACTTTTCAATAAATTGAAAATATCTGGAATCTTCTTGCTTTTACTTTCTCCAAATGCCTCGGAAAATGACTAATTTCGGTTTGAATGACATATTTGAAAATATGAAACTTTTTCTGAAAAGGGCGAGCAGTAGTGATCAAATCAAGAGTAGTATATTTTTCTCCTTGCAGTTCTACATTCAAGTCGTTGAGGTGTTACACCAGGGGTTAGGAACCTATGGCTCGCGAGCCAGATGCAGATGTAGCTCTTTTGATCACGGCATCTGGCTCGCTTGATATTTTCTTAACACGATTGTTACGGAGGAAACTTTTTCTGTAATTTTCCTACAAATCCATCAGCAACACCATGCAGTGCCAGAAGTCGCGTTAACAGTAAGAAGCATGTTATTGAAGAGAAAATTCAGACATTTACCACTGTTTAAAATTGTTGATTTTGCCAAAAAATGCACACATTAGTTAAATTAGTTGCATTAAGTGTTGAAAAATATTACATGGCTCTCACCGAAATACAATTAAAAATATGTGGGTTTCATTGCTCCCATAGGCAAAAAGATTCCCGACCCCTGTGTTACACTATGTCAGCCAAAAATCCAACAGTTTCCCTTTCTCTATCATTCCCTAAAAAAGCTGAAATGCCTTAGCTTCTCTTCACATTTGGTTGACTTCCTGTAAAAAAACAAAAGCACAAAAATATCTGCAAAACTCTTCCCTTACTCAAGCATCTTTCATAATTGTGCACAAGCAAATTTGTATAATTGCATTGTTTTCGGAAAGAAAAGGTTTCACCGCTATTTTCTAGCCTTGCATCCACTATTTCCACCAGGATAGATATTGTAGTGACAAGCTATCGTTGAACAATTATGACGAAACAATTACTTTGTACCAGATAACATAAGAAGCCCATCTCAGGTGTGCGCTGCAATGTAGCTGATCAACAGCTTGATCGACAATCCCTTAAATACAGTTGGCGAGAAGTTATGCTTTGGCCAAAAGCGCAACATTTTGAGATAAAAACTTCTGAATATAGAGTACACTTTTAAGAGGCTGACGAGGTCCGGTCGTCACCATCCAAAGGTCCGGATTCGGACCGCGGTCCGCCATTTGAGTAGCCCTGGTATAGAGTTTCTACATTTTAATAGTAACAAATGCTTGATCTTTGTAAGTCATAAAAAGTGAAAATAGCTTCTTTGTACTCCAGGAAGGAAGTTGTTGTTTTGGCACAACATTCCTGGTAAATCATATTTTTTAAAAATTGCAAGCAATATATTACTTCTGTGTTTACCAACATTCTGCTTCGTACATACAAGATGTTTGTTAAAGTAAATGAACTTACATTTTTTTATTATTTTGGCTGAAGTAAAACATTTCCTTTAGTAAACATGTTTGTGATTTCAAACACGTTTGATATACCTGAGGTAAAGCAGACACGGCAACAGGAAAAACACCAAGGTTTAACTGGGTACATGTGCGTCATCAAATGAGTAAGAAATAGTAACCAAATCCCAACAAAAGGTTTGTTATGCTGTTAAACAACATTTTTTATCATTTTAGAACAAAAAAACGTGTAGTATACACTTTTTTGGTGAAGCAAATGTTCTTAGTGCAAAATATTGCAGCGTTTGTTCTGTTTCTGCGTGCCTTCCAGAATGCAGCACCTAAAATAAACAGAAAATGGGAATTTTGCCGCCGCTAAAACCATGAAGAGCAGGCAACGTGGCAAAAGAGCCTTTTGACGGACCAGGCTGTGGAAAACTCGAAACTATTTGTGCAATGCTGGGCGTTGGCACCTAGTAGACTATTTCATTCTTCAGAGAAGTGATGTCAAACAAGCTCGTCTACATGCATATTCGTCGTGGCCGGTAGAGTATTGGAGAGTTTATCAGTATGACCAGCCCAAAACTGAAGCTTGCATTGGTTAGTTTGCCATTTCGCATTTGGTAACACTTGAAAGGGTAGACGATTGAAGGTCAGCTCACTATGCGAGCACACGTATATTTTGCTTTGTCAATATAATAAACCTTCCTGCGTGCCCTTCTCACAACCTGCACTCATCAGTAAAATATAGAAAACACAAAAAATTGAAAAAAAACTCTGCCTTCCGCGGTGCGCTGAATGTAAGAAACAATCTACTTATATTTTTGAAGAAGTGAAACATCTGAACACGCATAACACGTTGGTTCATCGTTGGATTACCCCTGATGCCCATCATACGCAGCTGCTCAGTTTATTTTCATTCGTATTTTGACAATATCCTGTTTTGGTCGGTTTCAGCAGAATGACACGTACGTCTAGTAAGGTTAATGCAAACAGTTTTACCTCTCACAAAGAATTCAACAGCCTCTTGGAATACGTTTTGAAAATCATACTAAATTGAAAATACCGTTGATTTTAGCAAACGGTTGAATCAGGATCGTTTTGATGGTACAGCAGGTGTAACTTTACGTAAACAATAATCTCAAAATAATTAGCACTACTTTTACCAAGCAAACAACACTTCCAAAATTTAAATGAACAAAGCAAACACAACACGCTATGAAATAAAATCTCGTCACTCAAACAAAGATGTTTGTTGGGTCTACAAAACATAAGGAATACATCACGCCGAAAACCGCAACGTGCCTGCGTTATACATTCTGCTCAATAGCCTACATTGGATCTATTAGTCTTTTGAAGACCTCTTCGATTGAAGGTGGGAAATCAGTAATCATCCGAAATACAAAAGTTTCGCAACCACGGTTTTATGGCTCTTTACCAGCATGCTGAACAATATACGCCCGTGATGATCATCGTATTTTTCCAGATGACAGCGAATTCACACAGAAGCCAACTAACCAGGAAACACAGAATTAAAGCCTCTGATACAGTAAAGCAGTAAAACCCCAGGATCTGAAGGCTTTCTAAGGAAAATCTAGAAGTTTAGAAGACAAGCCATCGTCAATATTGTTCATGAAACACTGATTTTGTGTTGGAAATATGAAGTAATACCCTACCGACTGATCTGGCAATAGGTGTAGTAGCAAGCAAGTTTTTGGGCGTGCAAAGAATTTTTGCCCAAATTTTCCCAAACTTGCCCAAAAAGTTGTCGTGCAACTTTTACCGACCGTTTTTGTGGCGTGACCTCCAAAAAATGGTTTTCTCTTGTTTATCTGCAAACCTTGGGCGACAGTTTTCGAAGTCAGACAACGTTGGGTGCCATTTTTGCCCAGATTTTCAGGGATTTTGCCTAGATATTTAGGGATTTTATTCAGATTTTCAGGGATTTTGCCCTGATTTTCAACAAATCAAAACTTTTGGGGGTGCGCTTGCACCCGCCGCACCCCCGCCTCCTGCACCACTGGATCTGGCTCCTATTGTAACACCGTATAAAAAGAGAACAAACAGATGTGCAGTAAATATTTCCTCATTTCTATCCTCGTTGTTTACAAATAATTGTCACACATATCTCTTTGGTTTTGCTTTTACGACTCCTGATCTTCCTCTTAGATTTCGATCTGCAATAAACCGCATAACCGATTCAGAGCTAAGTAAAAGATTGGAGGACCTGACTTCCGTGGCCCGATTTTTAGTAAAAAATACCTCACGAAAAATCTTAGGTCTTGCCTTTTGTCGACATGCTTAAGGTGCTTGATACGGCAGTAACATAATTTTTATTCGGGAATTCCCGAAAGATTTTTATTTCCACCTGACTATGTTATCAGCCGAATTCATGGAGTTAATTAAAACTGCGTTATAGCGTCTGTGCCCTTAACTACCGTGCCTTGTTGCTACAACACTCCTAAACGGATGTACAGAAATTCGATGATTTTTCAAGCAGTGAAGACAGTGTCTGCGGCAAGTCCATTGAATTGCAGCGTAAATTGTTGCGTATACCTATTTACACTGCAGTATGCTGGAATGGTGAATCTTTATGGAGATGTGGCAAACATGCATTTTCTGGCGGACTTGGTAGCTTGTAGCTAGTTTCCAGACCAATGGTACATTGAAATATATAAATGCAATCCCGGTAATGCGTGTCGCAAGGCTGCGATAAACATAACAAGGGTTTCGTTGACTTTACAAACAAATAAAATTTAAAAGCTGCTCACAAAAGTCGCCCAAACCCTCTCTGCTTTCAGTGCATTTCTCAAAACTCAAACCTACACGGGTTTATAAAAAGCGAACCTGGACATTACTGCTTTATATTTCTTCCACTAGAATACATATTTCACATTGCTACATTAAGACAAAAACTCCATTAAAAATTTCAACAGAATTGATTTCACTACGGCCAATCTATGCAATTACGTCTTTATTGTCAGTGTAGAAATGTTTAAAACTTCAAATTTGCATGACTGCAACACAATTTAAAGAAAATACTAAGCTTTTAGTTACATAGTACGCGTTTGTTACACATTCCCTTTAAGACATACTTTAAAAAACAAATGCCGACGCATTGGAAAACAAATTAACATTGATTGCAGCTTCATATTACTTTATGAACATTTATATGCAATTGAAATGTGATGAAAATATTTGGAGTAGCAAGTGGAAGTGAAAACTAAGTTCTTTTAACCAGTTGTTGCTCCAACGACAAACGCCATTATGCAAATTTCATAAATATCCCAAAAAATTTTCCTACACCATCTATGCATCAATAAATTCGTTATCAATATCACCTTCCCTTCAGAAATATCAAAATGTGCAGCAAGCACTGCGTAATGTTCAGTCTTCGAATCAGAGCGTTAGGGCTCTTTCATCTTGTCAGTTAGCGCCGTCTATCGATGATCGTAAATCAATCATTAATGTGCCTCAGTTTTGTGACAGCGCCGCCTTCGTCGCTGACCAACTTAATCGACTCGGGTCCAGAAAAAATCAGTATGATTCACTGCCTGGCATTTACAAGGTTAATTGACTAAAATTGCATTGTTATCTTCGGCAAAAAAAGGCATTCTTTAGCATGTTGTTACTGGCAATCGTTATCTTATATTGGATATAAATAATTGGTGTGTCAATGTAGTAATTTGTTCACGTGCACATTATTGTATAAAAATGTACTTTGCATTGGTAACGCACAGGCCTGCCTCGACTTGCCATCGATTAATCGCAGGTAGGAAATAGCGATTGTTTGCGCATCTCTGGATATTTTACGTAACCAACGGATGACGACTTGCGCAACAGCTTTCCGGTGCTGCACAACACCTGAATTTGTTTTTGCAGTTCCAGTATTCGCGAACGTTCGATGTTTATTTCGAAATGTGTTTGAGCAATGCAAGGCGAGAAATAAATAATGCGTATGCGTTTTATCCTAAAAAAACACGGATATCCCTTCAAACAATTATTTTCCACAATTGAAAGGGGTGAATTGCAATGTAATGTTTGGAACTCTTCCTGGTCTGAAACTCGATTGGAAGAGTTTAAAGCAGTCTGATGCAGCTTGTGTTTTTCAAGGCATGCGTCTTTTTCAAGGCCCTCTAGATAGTTAAAATGAGTTCAACCACAGAGCCCTTCTTGCATTCGATTTAATTAAATCTTACCACAGGCGCTAGCCTGATTGGTGCAATTTTGGACTTTCACGTCTAGCTTACAAAAAGTACAACACAAGAAAACTACAGCAAGCATACAGAAAAAGTATAGACAATTACAGAAAAACAATTAGAATCTTCTACAGGATTTCAGGAAATTTCAGCAACTCTAAAGGAAGCAACTGAAGTAGAGACCGACGCAACATCTGCAACAAATGGAAACATACGCAACAAATGGACGTGGCCGAAGCACTTGAAGCTTTCAGCTTTAGTGCACATTTAGCCAGGACGTCATCAACACTAACACAAAATTATGTTCAAGCTGTGCGGTGAACGTTGCAGTGAAAGAAAACATGTAGTTCGCCCTCAATATCACCGCAACACAAAACACGACAATTGTTTTTGGCGAGAGTCACCGGGCTGTGGGATAATCGAAGCATACAACACATAGATGTCACACCGGTAATGATTCCTAATAGTTGATGGGTTTTGATAAGTGATAATGGGAATTTGGGTGATTCATGAAAATGGAGCTGCAGATTAAGGATTTGATTTCGTGTGAGAGAGAGTCCACGTGCTAGAAGCCCTACGGATAAAAGAGTTTTAGGCCAAGGATTTTTAAAATCGGAATTTGAACATTTTGCTTGTGATATAAAGCATATGGAAGAATTCTTTAAACAATCTGGAAAAACCGGCAGGAAAGGTACAGGGCATCATAACAACATCTTGGAGAAATACCTAAGCAAATGTATTTCTCTACATATATGTAAGCTTGTGAGGTTTATATCAGATAGCACATCGTTAGATGTAGTTTTAAGACATCCTATTGTAATATCATTTCATCAGTTGAAAGATGTGCTTTACCAAACATTCGTTTGTCACAATCAGAGTAGTTATCATAGATTATATCCCACATCAAAAACTAGTATTATGTTTGTTTTGTGAATCATAAAGAGAGTGGCAGTTTCCACGCACAAGTCTAATTGGTGAATTTAATTGTGGGCTTAAAGCGTAAGGGGACATTTGCTCAGTTACATTCTTAGATACTGCAAGGAAATTCAAAAAATACAATATGTGGACGGAATACTGTCAAATTTTACTCAAACATTTGGACATTAAATTGAGATCTTTGGTTATGGCTTAAATAAGTTCTGTCAAATTTTGCCCAGAAATTAGGACTTCAGGAAAATTCACAAAAACGGATCAAGGCTCTGGCCAACATTTTGGCTTTTGGGCTCCGAGAAAATTTGGAAATATATCAAATATATCAAGATATTTCCTACACGTCTTTTCCAATTTTTCTTTGTGCGAGAAGCACATAGCGCACTTCTCGCAATGTGCAATATCCTTTGAGCTTACGCACGTGTCATATTGTACGGATTACGTATTCGCTGAACTACGTAAGGGTGGAAAAAATGGAACTATGTAAACTTGGTCGGAAGGTGATCAGCAAGGTAATTAAAAACCCATAGCTATCGCTGGAAGGTCGTTAGTGTGAATTGCTTGAAACCTTGCTAGTCGCGAGTCATATCGTGGTTACTATGTAGCAATAAATGGAACATCAAGCTTTCAGTCTTTCTGCATTGTGCTAGACCTCCTACAAATATCATAACCTCCACTGAAAATTGAAATATGACTTCAGGGACTAACAGGAAAACGTGTGCAATCTTAAAAATAGGAATCAGCAAAATTCAAAACGCTTTCGCAACTGTTAGACATATCTGAGATATCTGGTTGGCTCGATTTATGAAAGTATGTGTAAAGCAAGAATTTCTGTTGCTATCGTTTTTCTGCAGTAGAAATTTGAAAAAAAGATAAACATTTTTAACGTTAAAAGGCGTACGAACCATCGCAAAACGTAACCGACAAGATTAGTTTCTGAAATGTGGAAATCTTGCTATATGACATTAATATCTTTTGCACTAACGAATAATGACAGAAAATAGCGAAATTTTATTACAGTAAGAAAACGCAAATATTTTACACGAAACACCGTTGAATACAAAGTTTGTCAAGCCTTTACTTCAAAAAATGTTTACTTCCTTGAAAATTATTCAAGCTTATACGAAAGCAGTTAGTGTATTTGCTATAATTTGAACATTCTCCAAAGCTAAAAATGTATCTGAGTTTAGAGTTTTCCCCTTTTTTCCAAGCTCTTGCCTGAGAATCGAGACGATAATTGTTTTTATCGTAGACCACGTGCTGGTTCAACTTTCTGGCACAGCAGGCTGAAGGGTAGAGGCGGCGGAAAGAATGTGAAAAATCACAATAGAATATTGTTCTCTAACTTCATCCCAGCTCTGTTCATCATCGTCGTCGATGTCAAACATGGCGTCAACAAGACCGGGAAACGCAGTGTTGCCATATGTGTTGTGCTGGCTAGGTGCTGATATGACGTGCCTTGCGAAGAAGCATGGTTAAAAAGATAGCACAGAGAAGCTGACATTTATGTGTTGAACTAAAAAAAGTCAAAATAAACTTCAGCATAAAAAGTAAGCATTGGTTGCTAGATAGACATTCAAGATGTAACTGAACTGTAAGTTAAAATCAACGCTAACAAAATCTACTGATACAGCACGAAATTGCTCGTTTCTTGTTTTATGCAACATGTGGTACAAAGCTTGCACAGGCTGCCCACCACAATTCAGGAAGTATTGTTTGTCGCCCCTTTAAGAGTCTCAAGTGTAGATTACAAACATGACAGCAATTGCGCAATACAAAAACAAATTCCAATGTCAACTGTTCAATTTGTGCAGGGCAGAATTAGGGGGCGATTGCGGTGATCACTCTCCCCTGAAACCGACGAAAGTAACTTTATTCACCATGACTTTGTACAATTCGGAAAACAATGATATAAAGCCATTTTGTCGTCTATTGGTTTTCCACAACAGTGTTGTGAAGTATACTGCATCTCGTCTACAGTAGTGAAACCGTAATAAGACTTGACTACCAAATATTACTGAAATCGCCCCCCGTAACATTACTGGCTGGATCCGCCCCTGCTTATGTGGTAGCTGACTTACATATTATTTCTTCAACTTCTCTTGTGGTGGTTATTTGCATTTTTCCGCGTTTCTAGGCGCTAGGAAGCGTTGCTTAGGGCCTAAGTCCCTGCTCACGCTTAGGTTTCTTTTGAAATATATCAAGTTCACAGTCAACGCCCAAGTTTGAAACTTCACATTGAAAATTGCAATAATAGTGACATCAGCTTATTTGCGTCAGTTAGTCTAAATAGTCATACCCTCTGCCTTTATAATTTTTGTGCATAAAACACTTGTACGTAAAGAAATCTTTAGACAAGGCGATTATTCTGCTCACAAATAGTAGAAGGAAGATGGCTTTAATAGGAAAAACACATAGTTTTTTTATTGTTTCATTTCTTAGAATATTTTTTGAGAAACATTAAGAGGTTGGAGACAGTGGATTTTCCTGGGGAACAGATAAACATGTAACATAGAGAATGTAGATGTTTTTAGTCTGTTTGCTCCAGTTAACATTCGTGGTTTCGGATATTAATGAGAGCATGCTTTGCACGTTCTGCATATCACCCAGAATCTCGGCAACGCTCAAATGTTGCAAAAAGTGCATACGTTTTGCTATTAGCAAATGGCAAACTTATCATCCCTCGCAAAAATTCTCTAATTTTCGAGCTTTGCTTCTCGATCTTTGATTCACTTTACCACAATGGCTTGCTCCGATTACCTGTAAGCTACTCTTCCAGGCAAAGGATTCTGATCAATAAATGCTCGTTCAAGTTGCATCACCTGGTCATTGATTGTTCGAATGCTCGATACACTGTAAAAAATTGTGGTATGGAGGAAAACGTGTACAGCAGGCGAAAGTCACTATCTGTTTGCAGAAAATTTTAGATAATGTTATGGAAACGTTCAAAATTGTACTGACTCGTTTCGATTTAAAGAATTGATCTTTGCATGAAACTGTTGAGCTGATTCATCAAATGTCATTATTGCTTGCTGAATTTGACCTGAAACCAAACAAATTTTGCCCTAGCTTTTCTACGACGTTCATTCAGTTGCTTTCATGACATTCTTTAACAAAAAGTTTTACTTAGGTCTATGTTGTGTTTTTCCATTCGTACTCCATAGTTTTCCACTAATGTTTTCCTCTTTTCTTCAAGATCTTTTGCATACTGCTGAAAGTCAAACGGAAGAATCTGAGAATCAGCCAGTTTTCTTGCAGCTTCTCCCCAAACTTGAGAAACGGCCAAGTGATAAGTGAAATCAGGATCAACGAACTTCTTCACGAGTTCAAAAGTCTCGTAAACTGAATGATAGACTGGATAAGAACCCAATCCAATATCCTTTAAAATATCAAACTGTGTTTAAGACGTCATCCGACATTTTCTTGAACATTATGGCATGTTTGTTAAAACTACAGATAGATCACACACAGAGCCGGCCTCTTTCACTAGGCCAATTAGGTTGCCACCTAAAGCGCAGCCTTCAGGATGAGCAGAATCCGCTTTTTTCTTGGTCTCCATGCCGCGAATGGTTTAGTTTGTCGTGTAACGTGGTCGTTTAAATTGAAGCTTACCCAGGGAGCAGAAATGTCTTGGGCCGGCCCTGATCACAAAGCAGAAGCACAACAATTGGTTTGCGTGCTGCATAAAGAGAAGTCAGAGCTAAACAAAATATATTATATTAATATCCGTTTTAGGTAAAACTAAAAAGCTTTCATTAAGTGATTGAAAACAAGAATAAATCATACACCCTTTAGCTTCCTCATCCTATTGTCGACGTGTTTCACTCTATCGTTTTTATCCCTATAACTCTTTACTAATGCACTTACCGTGTCGTAGAAGTATCGCAAATCTACGGCAGCTATACCAAGACCTTGCAAGAACATGGTGTAGTCACTTCCCGATCCCAAGCCACCAAACCTGAAATAGAAATAGCGAATTTCTGATCTAGTCTCTGCAACTTGCTAACCAACAAGTGTACTCTGTTTGTGGTGGAAATATTGCAGCAAATGTAAATTTATACGGTCTACGGTCACTTAATTGAAAGATAAATTTGTTCAAACGATAAGTGCTTACTCGGGTTTGGAAGGAACGGTGGAGCTTGGTCTGTGCATGAACCAAGTGTCGTATACGAAATTTCGACCCTCGAGCACCTCCTTTGAATCAGGATTTTTGACCAGTTTTGCAGCTTCGAAGACCATGTTACTGAGGCTGTGCACTCCATTAGCTCGAAGTGAAAAGTTTCCTTGCACAGCACTGTCCACGTTGATATAGGCAATTGCACGAGCTTGAAGCTCTTTTTGGAATTCCTGAATCATATATAACGAATACATTCGTCTAGTAAAACTGAAATGTTGAAGATGATCGAAAGCTTGACGAAGAACCATTTCTGTAGTTAATCCGAGTTGCTTGCATTTGGCCAAATGTAAAATGGAATGTTTTGTGCTGTAGGTCAAGTTGCAAATTAACTTTTTTCAATTTTCAGGCCTTGAAAATAAAATCCTGAGCAACAATTGATATCCATGTCGGTCACTGACTAGTTTAGGTATCACAACCTTGTCAGTGGTTTTGTAAATATAAACTTTAGTAAAAAAACTGTTTTAATATTTTTCCCAAACATATAAGCAGTAACAACTCCTGTAAAATCTTAGCTGTTTTGAGGAAATAGCTAATAATGTTTCTTACAAACACCTCTTGACCCCAATTTTGAGATAAACCTTTGTTATCTAAACATGCTTCGAGTTTTCTTATGCTGTTTTGCATGAGCTTGAGGAAATGATTGGAACTTTATTACACATTATTTCGCTCTCAAGCGTTAAAACTGTTCTGAACGTCTTTTCCAGTCAGCTATTATACTTCTTCCTTCAACGGCCAGCAGCCTTATCATTTAAACCAAAAACTACCCGCTGTGAGGTTGGAAACCGTCGGTGGTTATTGCATTACTGTCAGAAATACCTGAATGGCTATTTAAAGCAGTATTCATTCATTTCTACCTAAATCCGAATGCATATCGCAAAACACATATGAAAATGCACTCATAAATAATGTACTCTTTGCAAATTTCTCAAAAAGATTGACCACAGGCTATGGCAAAGATTTGGTGACTGATATGATCAAAATTCAAAATAGTTTTATGAATTTATGTAAGCTTTGGTTAAGCCGCATAAAACAGCGAGTGTTGGATTGTTGCCACAAATAGAAATTCACGAAATCACCTTGATATACAAAAGGTAACATATTGCCAATGTAGCTTTTCAATGATGATAGTTCAAAATATATAAAGAGCTAAATCGTTGCAAATTCAACAAACAAAATGAGCTCCATGCACAGCTTTAATACTGACACCCTTTCAAGCACACCCTATCATTTTTACATACATTTTGACGACACTTTGATTTGTTCCTCAATAATATTAGAGTTCTTAAATACGAGAAAGATATTGTTGCAAAAAATGCAAAAGTTTGCAGTTGACTTCTTACCCGGTAACTTTTAGTTACAAAAAACGTCACGTCACTGGTTGCTTTGGTCTACGAACAGTTACCATTTCAGCTTTGTGGAAAAGAGCAATATAAAAAAATTAAAATATCTTGCTACCGCGAAACCATTCCATAAAACTATAAGCAAGAAAGTTTGCTGCAAAATTCTCTGAACCGGTGTTGATGTTATGTTTGTCGACATGTTCTTTATCATTAAACACATATGTTAGCTAACCAGTCAGTGCCGCAGTTACCACAATGATAAAAATGAAACATTCGTTGCCTTTGTTTTTATATTGACACAGCAAAATTGCGCCTAAGATAGCATTCAAACTGTACTGAATTTACCGTGAAACCTTCTTACAAATTTTGAAAAATATATTCGAGCTGGTTTGAAACAGGACATTTTTGATGAATTAAATGTGCCAAACTAGTAATACGTTCACACAATGCACACAAGATATGCACACCAGGATAAATGTATTGGGTTTCGTGCATCATAATGTGTGTTGTAATATCATAAAGTTGATAATTTTTGCATAGTTGATTGAAAGCACAACCTTGTCATGTCTGCTCTCTTGCATTGCGGTAAAATGTGATGTAGCAGAAATGTTATATCATCCAGTCTCTTATTTGTAATGCACAAAAAATCAACTCTGAAAGAAATGACACAAAATATTTTAAGTGGCTTATTGAATACAAGCTTGTTCGACAACAAAGTTCATACAAATGGAAAGCAAAGGCATTTACTTCGACCCACTCTGTTGAACCAATTAACCCATATTCTTCTGCACCCCAACTACAGAACACTAAAGTTCGACGTGGCCTCCAACCGCCTTTCACCATTTCACCAAAAGCTCTGACCAACTCCATGAAAGAAGCCGTTCCGCTGGAAGGGTCAATAGCTCCGAAAACCCAAGCATCTCGATGGTTGCCTAACAACACGTACCTGTCTGCGAACAGATATTAAAAATCTGATGAGCGCGTTCACACAATGAGGTTTGCTTACATAACAAACAATCCATTGTCGTTACTTACCCATTTCTTGGAAAAGAATAAAATAAACTTCAGCAAGGTTCATTTATTCAACAAAAGCAGAGTGGTTCTAATGTAGATACCACCGACAGTTAATGGCTACTTTTACGACCAACAAAAAGAAATAATGCAGAAACTGCAGCATCAAACCTGGTTCGTAACTGCCTTTGATGTAACCAATGACGTTGAATATTTGCTTTGCTTGGTTTGTGGTAGTCACATGCATTTTCATCTTGCTGTAAATACAAACTTGTTACGAACGCTGGCAATATATCTTTACTTAGATTTTTGACACAATCCAAAATTTTCTTTCGGTGAACATTCACTTGAGGTGAAGCTGCTCCAAAAGTATACATAACGATTAACTACACGCATTGTGGAAAAAATCAATCAAAATACAAGCTAAGACGTTAGTTTTAGCACCATGGTGAAGGAGTTTTCAGAGAAGAAATTTTGTAAAAAGCATTAGAAGTTGCAGAGCACAAACTCGAAAAAACAGATTGAGAACTGCGAAGCCTACTTTGTAAAGATTATTTTGGTTTAGTCATGATTGGCACTGCTTGTGTTGGACCATAACATGAAGCTGCATAAGGACGGTAACATCGTAATCCTTGATTACGAAGATTACGATGCTATTATGACCAAAGAACTGCAACAGTTTGAAAAATTGGATGTGTCGGTAGAGGGGTGCGACGCTTACCTTGAAAGACTGAGAAACGATTGCAACGACCTTATGGTCAAACTACACAATTTGGGTGCAGTAAATGATGAACTGCTTCTGCACGTAACTGGAACAAAATGCAAGAGCAGCTCGTACCGCAAAGTCAACAGTGCATCGGCAAAGTTTTTTTGTTGCAATACACCCGCCTACGCCTACCCGCTTTTCAAAGCACATAAGTCAACCCGGGAGAATTTACTGAACGTGGATATCAAAGACATGCCTGTGCGTTTGCTACAGTCTGCTAGGAACATCAGCACCTCACCAATTACTGCTTTTCTAGAATTAATACTGAAACCTATTAGTACAGACTTTTGCAAAAACTGCCCAGACGAATTCTGTCAAGACAGCCATCAATACATTAGAGACCTGCTCAAGTGGAAAGAGTGCCTAACCAAAACTGAAGAAACTGGAAAGCAAAAACAAGTGTTTTACATTGTTGCGGAAGATGTAAAAGCACTTTACCCAAGCTTGTGCAGAGACACGGTAACAAAGGCCCTTCGATGTGCATTGGAGAAGCATTCCAACTTCAACACCAATGCGCAAAAAATCATTGTCAAGCTGAAGGAAATTTGCCTAAACAATGTTGTCACCCAATGTGGAGACCAGTTATACACCCAAAAAAACGGTATTGTAACCGGTGACAACCACTCGTTCTCATTGGCAAACATTGCTGTACATTGCATCCTACGGCCGATTGCTGGGGTGCTACGTGAAGCAGCACTTTTCCACAGATTTATCGATGACATAATCTGGATCGCCACATCAAAATTATCAAATGAAAACATCCGACAAGCACTAACTTTAGCATTTGCCAACAGTGGTTTGGAACTAACATTTCGCCAAGCTTGCACAGCCGATCAAAAGGGTGAAGTTGAATTCCTAGATGTTAATCATTGCATAACTACTGACGATGATTTCGGCTTTGTCACTAAAGACTTCGTTAAACCTACAGCAGAAGAGAGGGAGTTCATAAACGGAAAATCACACCACCCACAGTCAACCTTCAAGTCAATCTTATTTGGAGAAGCAATAAGATTGAGACGTCTTAACGAAAGGAAAGAAGACTGCCTCAGCAGTTTAAACCGACTCAAAGAAAAAGCGATCCGCTCAAACTTCCCTTTGGACATGACTAATGACATGATGGCAATGGCATCAAATTGGGAGGAAAGACTACGGGCCCCAAAAAGCGAAAAGAAAGATGACCCACAAGTTTGGGCTACATCTTTTCCCCATCTGATAACTCTCACAAAGAGAGAGAAAAACCTAAACCCGAAAGCAATGATAACCTACAAAAGACCAACTACAATTGGACAATTACTTCTATAAGCACCTTGCTTTAAGCAAAACGAGAGAGCATGTAAAAGGGATGTCGGGTCCTTGTGGCCACTGTGCACTTTGTGGTAACAATGGAAAGCACAACAAATCAATGTTGCCATGTGTTTCACAAATAATGGGCAAAAATAAAATCTTCCCACTCAACCAAAAATTGACATGCGCAAACCATAGTATTTATGTAGCGACTTGTGTTATTTGCCACGAACAATATGTCGGGCAAACCAAGAACAAATTTTCCACGAGATGGTCATCGTACCGTAGTAATTGGAACAGACCCAATTGTGAAATTGATGAAGATAACACAGATAAAGTGGCCTTGTTGCGGTACTTTTCAGAGTCCCATATCAACGTAAACAAACCGCCGATACACGAGGCTTACACCGTTACTTTTGTTGAAGAACCTAATTCCCTTTCTTTAGAATTCTGTGAAGATGAGTGGTATCATAAACTTAACGCACAAATTAATATTGAAAACATGATCCTCCCACGCGTAAGATAATCATTTTGTTTCTCTGCCGCTGAACGCTGATGTACTTTAATTCTACAGACCGTTTTTGTGTTTCACTTTTCGCGGCCAGTGTGCAGGTGTTTTTGTTCGCGTCAATCAGAGCTTTTACATCGTGCCCGCAAAGACTGGGTTGCCACAACGACCAAAATGCACGTTGAATGATTCATAACGCTTGTTGTTTCAAGCCGACTTCGGAAGCCTCGCTCTGCAAAGAGTTACTTTTTATCAAAAGCGACTTTTGCTTTGGTGTTAATCGTTAGCTGGCTGGGGTTGAGTTTTAGTAAGTTTTTGTCATTTATGCAGTGAGTTTTGAGGCTTCAGCCTTTGCATGTAGTTTAGCAAGACGTTTTGGTTTTGTTTTGTATGTCGCGGTTGGGTCTGCGCAGTTTTTTCATTGCAGTCTTGAGGTTGTTTACTTTCTCTGAACTTGTGTTGACCTTTCTACGTTTCACACCTGTTAGTATTGCTTGCAGATGATAGCACTGACGATGCCTAGTGTCACGTGAAATCGATTTCCTATTAAAAATTTGTGATTGATTCCTTGCTTCTTTCACGTGTGAAGTGAAGTTACTTGCTGCATGACCCAGTTTGCTTTTTTTCTGACGTTTTCTTCACTCAGAAGAAAGTAGCTCAAACCGATTGGTAAAGACAAAGGATGAAACACTGATGTTGTTGGCATCTCATCGATTAAGCATGGTGGTTCTTGACACCGTGAAGCTGGACGATGAATGGAAACTTTTCCTCTCGGGTCTTGAACTGGAAATTTCCACTGAGGTATGGGTGGAGTACTTGTGAGCCCACAGCTGGCAAGTTGTGGTGATGAATGTAAAGGTGCGCTTGTGCCAGCGCCGGATTTTGGGGGGCGAGGGCCCCTGCCCAGGGTCCCCCACAAAAGGGGGCCTCCGCCGTGTTTACGTGCTTAGCCATATGTGCGACATGTGCGCGCCACTTAGACATTTTTACCCAGGAAAATTTTTTTGTAGACGCTGTGGGTAGCAGTTCACTTGAATAATATTTGATATTGTGACGAAGCAACTATTATACTTATTGGTTTCCTGAAAGTCGGTGAGGCATCTGAACCTAGTGAATGCAAGGCCAAGCTACGCAGAACGCATTAGCTTACGTCTCTGCTCGTTTCTGGTAGATTTTGCGTCTGCACAGGTCGCATATGAGTAGCATTGTTAAGTAGGGCTACCATACGTCCTCTTTTTGAAGTACATGTTAACGTTTTTCATGAGAAATGAAATATTCTCCGATCACATTCAAAAATGTCAAAATGTCCTTCTTTTTGCATTTCGTATTTTACATAGCTATCCGTAACGTAACTAGACTTTTGAGCAAGGATAGAAACGTATCTAAAAAGGGCCCACTGGCCTCTGTGCGGGGCCCACTAGCCAACAATCAGAAAAAAAAGCTTGAGAAATGATGGTGAATCCAGTTATGGATGACTGTACTAAAACCCTAAATCCCCGGAAAATAGTCCGAAATCAGAAAAAAACAACAACCTACTGAAACCAAAAGAATACTAAAACCGAAGTACAAGTTATAGTGGGGTTTCGGTTTTCACATTTAGCTTGCCGGGGTGGGGGCAATTCGCCCCTTACTCCCCGTCTGTTACTTCACTGGCTATGATATATTGTATTCACACACGTAAGCTGCCCAACTCAACTGCTACAAGATTACGAACTGGTGGCGTAGCTTAGCTTGTGAGAGGGCCTGCAAGTTCTCTTACTAATCTATATGTCTTGGTTGAGTTAATTCCCGGCTGGAAAGGCGGGAGTGCTTTCACATTAATCGTTACGTAACAGCAGGGGCGGATCCAAGGGAGTCGATTGGGGCGATCGCCTCCCCTAAAACCTACGAAAGTAACTTTTTCACCACAATTTCCTACGATACGGAAAACATTCACGATATAAGGCCATTTTGTCGTGCTTTGTTTTGTCACAGGAGTGTTGTGTAGTACACTTCATCTCTTTTACAGCAGCGGAGCCGTTGTGAGACTTTATGTAACAAATGTTACCGAAATCGTCCCCCTAACCTTACTACCTGTATCCACCCCTGCATAACAGTGGTAAATTGTTTTTCTGTATCTCAATGACTTTGGCACTGGAGTGCGGACTTCTGACTCCATTATACTATACTGTACTAGCTTTGCTGATGAACCGTGATGCGGTGATCAGTGTACTGTACATAGTTTAGTGTATTACTTTCTAGTATTATAGCTAATCAGTAATGCTGAAAAATGAAGAAGCACATCAGAAAAATCCCTTTTTCAGAAAATGACTAAATTATTTTCAAGATGAGTGAATTACGTGTGGTTGCATTTGCACAGTTCGCAAAAAAAACTGAAAAGATCATTGTAATTTTGTGGATATTGGGTGCCAAAAACGTATTTCTCACAGCGTAACCAGACGGCTATCACTTTATCCTAGCTTGGCAAGGATGCTTCCAGTGTACCTAGCTTCATTCATACGATGAGAATAGATGTAGTTTAACCAGCGGTACAGTAGCAGAAGAATCTCAAGAAGTATCATCCAAAAGCACGATAGATGAGATGGCTGACGCTATGGAGGCAAGGATATCGGCCTCTAGCCAGCCAAAATACCGGAAAAAATGCAGGAATATTGGTTGAAAAATGACACAAGTCCGCTTTGACATTGTGATGAAAAGTTATTTTTAAACCATGTTGTTCCACGCAACACAGAAAAGACAGAAACTCGTCACGGAAATGCACCGCAAGTTTTATTCGTCGCCAGAACCACGACGGCGAAGTAGTTGACAGAAGCTGGTTTATTTTTCTCCTTCACACACTTGTGTTTATTGTTTCACTTGTAGACTGATGTGCGCGGATGCGACTAAACGTGTGCATTTCCTGATTAGAAAAGAAAATGTGACTGGAAACACGCTCTTGAACGGATGAGGAGACATGAGCAATCAAATGGAACATATAGATGCCACGATTACGTTAGCCCCAGATGTAATTAATCACTTTCAAGAACTGATATAGAGCTAGCCAGTCAGCTTCTGCATTCAGCAATCGCTTCTGCTGCAACGTTTGGTTTCTGTCATAAATTTATTGCTGAGCGAGGACTGGCGTGTGGAGATGATGAAAACTTTGGATCGCCCAGAAACTTCTTCCAAAAAATTTCCAAAACTTTTTTCAAGCAAAGTAAGAAAAAGATGCGATGCTTCTGGTGACCGAATTTGCAACAATTTCACAAATCACTAATCATTGTCAAATACCATGTTGCATCATAAAGTTTGCTACACCTGAGTTAACAAGTGTGACGTCACAAGGTTTCGTCAAAAATGTTAACGATCCGTGAAAATAGTAGTGACTTTATCGATCATCCCTTACCTAAAAATTCTGTATCCTCACATGGGGTCTCCAACCACGCCTGGGCCCAGGCCCCCACTATCTAAATCCGGCGCTGGCTTGTGCATGTCAAAATTAGACTGCTCTCTGTGTTTTATAGTGGAATACGGCCCAAGCGCCAGTGCATTGTACCTGCAATTCGTGGAGGAAATTAGTGACACACTACGAAGGGTTAAACATATCGCATGCACGATTCTTTTAGGAGACTTCAATGCGCATGTTAGAAAGGAAGATCTCACGCAATTAGATCCATCAAGTTCCAAAACGG